>SDBT01003566.1_pt1 | contig 26824 bp, 26 predicted proteins | sample 2277101 | NCBI WGS metagenome assembly SDBT01 (sample SAMN10404973, study PRJNA504765) | marine sediment metagenome | isolation source: marine sediment core GS10_PC15, 103 cmbsf | place: Arctic Ocean: Southern Knipovich Ridge | collected 2010 | reverse complement strand
AAATGGTAAACGAATAAAAGTAAAGGCTTACAAAGTAAAGGCTTACACACGTAAAGGTAAACGTAAAGTAGTCAGAAAACGTAAACAAAGAGGTGGAGGTATAAGATCAAAAATAAGATCAAAAGTTGCAAGAAGATCAAAAGTTGCAAGAAGATCTACAGTATCAAAAGTTGGCTTTCCCGCTGCTTTTTTTTCCGCAGCTTCTTCCACGGCACGAATTTTTTCAGCTTCTTTTTCAAATCCTTTAAAAAACTCTTTGATCGTATCAAGTAACTTATTTTGATAAAACTGGGTGCCATAAAGATTAATAATCTTTTGAAGCGCTTCTAATGATTCTTTGTCCAATTTAAATGGTGAGAGGTGTTCAATTTTAGGTTCATGCAAAGCCATTGTTTTTTGGATATCTTGCAATGCATTATATAACGTTGGATTTTTTTGTAGATTTTCTACGTGATAATACACACCCGTTTGTGGATTTTTATCGAGTAGCGAATGAAGGTATGAACCAAATTGATGAACATCTTTTTTGAAGTGTTCCCATAAAACTTGTTTGGTTGGAAATTGCACTAAGCCTTTTTGCTGCCATTGGCGGACTTTACCAGGTAACAATGGATGAAATAGCTTTACTGAAAATGAAGAATTATCCGTTATTAATTTATTAATAAGATCAATTGCTTGTTGTTTGGTGCCAATAAACTGTTCTTTTTCTTTTTTTGCTTCTTGCTGACTTGTCAAATGTAATCCAAAACCCAATGCAACTATTGCTAAAACGCTAATTAAATATTTTTTTTCCATAGCCCCACCCCACCGGTTATCAATAATAATTATTGATTGAAGCGTACCGAGAATTATTCAGTTATTGCAATAATAAGGTATTTTTTAAGCAGGTAGCCCCATTAGCCGTTTGTTTTGCCATAATCCGCAGAGCGTTACGGCCAGCGCATCGGTAACATCAAGCTTATCTGGCATTTTCATACGAGGGAACAACTGTAAAACAACGCGAGCCACTTGGTCTTTGCTCGCCCCTCCATAGCCAGTCACTGCTTGTTTGACTTGCATTGGAGAAAATTCATGTAAAAAAAGCGTGTGTCTCTCTGCAAGCAAATAAAGAATGCCGCGCAAATAACCAAGTTTTAAAAAATTTTGCGCGTTTTTTCCTAAAAATGGTGTTTCAAGTGCGAGATTACTCACACTCCAGTGGTCTATTTTATTGTTAAAATAATCAAAGAATATGCCAATCCTTATTGATAAACTTTTTTTTGACGGCAAACGTAAATCGCCATAATCGAGTAAAAGAACAACACTATTCTCTTTTTTAATAATACCAAAACCGGTTACACTAAATCCGGGATCAATGCCTAAGATAATCATACTTTTTGATCATCTAATGTTTAACTAAAATCTATATTGGTGTGAAGATCTTGCATATAGACTAATGTATAAAATCCATGATAGATAAGCCCCAAAAATATGGTCATCACTAATACACCAACCACTAAGTCCCCTGTTTTTAAATCGACAATCATTAGCCTTCTCCTTAAATTTATTCGTACTCACTATCTTTATCTTGGAATTTCGTTAATTCTGCGACAAAATCCAAATAAACTGTTCCAGTAGGGCCATTTCGTTGTTTTCCTATGATAAGCTCAGATAAGGCTGGATTTTCTGTCTCTGGATTATATACCACATCTCGATACAAAAACATAATTAAATCTGCATCTTGTTCAATTGCCCCTGATTCGCGCAAATCGGAAAGCATAGGGCGCTTATCCATCCGGCTATCAACGGCACGTGACAATTGTGAAAGTGCAAGAATGGGAATATTAAGTTCTTTTGCAAGTGCCTTTAAAGAACGTGAAATTTCAGATACTTCCTGGTGCCGATTTTCGTACTTTTTGCTCGTATGAATAAGCTGGAGATAATCAATGATTAAAAATTGTAAATCATGATCAGCCTTAAGCTTTCTTGCTTTGGTACGTACATCAACAAGACTCACCATCGGTGAATCATCAATAAATAGCTTCATTTCAGCAAGTTGAGCTGCAACATTAGTAAGCTCAATCCATTCTTCTGAGCTAATCATTGCATTACGAATATAGTGATGTGGGATACCCGATGTTGAAGATAATAACCGCAACATAAGCTGTTCTCCGGTCATTTCAAGGGAGATTAAGCCAACTGTTTTCCCCATTCTTGCTGCATGTTCCGCCACGGGTAATGCAAAAGCTGTTTTACCCATAGATGGACGGCCTGCAAGGATCACCAAATCACCTCCCTGAAAACCAGATGTCATTTTATCAAGCTTTTTAAAGCCTGAAGGAATCCCAGTAATTCCTTTACTGTTACTTTTAATATCCGAAAGATGCTGAAATGTTTTTTTGAGCCAAATATCAAGCTGAATAAAGCTCTGTCCAGTGCGTTTGTTTGATATCTCAAAAATAGTTTTTTCAGCAGCATCAAGAACTGATTCGATGTTTTTATCGTCCTGACTAAAACAATTGGTAATGATGGTGGTAGCTGAATTAATGAGCTCGCGAAGTACAGCTTTTTCTTTAATAATACGCGCGTGCTGTTCAACTAAACCAAGTGCGGAAATATCTTCTTGCAGCGACATTAAATATACAATCCCACCAACCGCATCAAGTTGAGCACGCTTAACTAACTCATCTTGGATAGTAACTAAATCAACCCGTTTTTGCGCCAGAGAACAATCAAGCATTGTTTGATATATAAGGCGATGTGCAACCGTATAAAAATCATCGGCTCGCAAGATCTCTGATACAACATGGATATATTCATCATGTAAAAGCAAAGCCCCCATAACGGATCGCTCTGCCTCAATATTGGCAGGTAAGCGCTTACCTATTACTGATTCAGTCGGCGATCTAGGAGCTTGCCGAGTCCTCTGTGTAGATGGCATGTATATTCACTTATTCAGGTACTACTGAAACTTTCAGAATCGGTTTCAATTGTGAAGTGAGCTTTATCGTCACCTCATGGGTACCTTTTGTTTTAACAGATTTATTATAAACAACTTGATTTTTAGATATTCTTATCCCTTCTTTGGCAAGCGAGTCAACAACTTCATTGGGATTGAGCGCACCATAGAGCTTACCATCATCATGCATTTTTCTTTTTATGGTAACTGTCATTTGCCCAATTCGTTCGGCAAGCATAGATGTTTTACTTGCAATAACTTCTTTTCTATGCTCAATGTGTTTCACGTTTTTTTGAAATTGTAACTGGTTGTTTGGCGTTATTTCAACCGCTAATTGACGAGGAAATAGGAAATTTCGAGCATATCCATCATTTACTTTGATAATTTCTCCAGCCATCCCTACTCTTTCAACATCTTTTTTTAAAAATATTTTCATGGCAACCTCACTCTGTTATGCCGCACATTCAATCTTCCATTAGTATAAAGGAAAAATAACGATGCGGCCACTCAAAAAGTTTTTATAACAAAAGCCAATCTTCTATTTTCCAACCATCGGATTTTGTCGAAACGATGCATTGAATCGCGCAAATAACGTTGTTTTTGTGCAAGAGTTGCGTCTTAATGGTATTGGTCTTATCTCCAGAATTTATCGTAAATTGTGCTTGATATTTTCCTTTTTGAGTCGGCCATTTAGCAAGAGATTCAGTATATTGGTGATCATCCTTACTATCCCGCCGAGACCAACTTACTGCAATTGCATAATGAGTAAGCGCCTGTAGAGCTTGCATCTGCCGCACATGTTCAACCCGTTCAAGCGCAAGATCATAAAGAAACATGGTGCTTTTAAGCGCCGCTGTTGCAATAAGCATAATTCCCGTTATCACCAAAAGAATCATGACGATTGCTGATCCTTCTCTTTTTCCTTCCATGGCAACGACCTTTTTAATAACATTACCGAATTATTCATAGTGTAATAGGCATCGGCAATCGTAAAATCGACATACCCAATCTGCCCTTCTTCTTTGCAAGTAAAGTTCGCTTTTTTAATTGAAGACGCAACAAGATTTTTCGTTTTTTTCTTCCATTGTTTCTTTTTTTCGTTGTAAGAGCCTTCAATTCGAACGAGTGTGTTGTTTTCATACATCCAGCATATATCTTTTTTTGTGGATGCGGTCCAAATAAGTTGGGAAGTAGTTTTCATTTTCCAGTTAGCTGCTGAAGATGGCGCATTTTGCAAATCGCGTATGAGCATATCATGTGCAGCAGACAAATTAACTAAGCATACTCGTTTTTTACTATAAAAGAGACACGTTTGCCAGAGCCGTACAATCCAATCCATACTTATCATAATAATCAAAGAAAAAATGGCGAGATATACAAGAAATTCAATAATAGTTACCCCTTTACGCTTTTTCATCAAGGCTTCCTCCATCTATCGTTATTTCTTTGGTAATACCTCGCGAAGTTTTAAATGAAATGGTAACCGAATGGGCTATAAAGGGCACTTGGGCACGGATTTTATATGAATGAACCTGCACTCGAAAGTGATCAGGTTGCATCACCTCTTCTGATTTTTGCAGCTTTGCCAGCGTTAATTGGGCTAGATTAGTTGCCATCAGATGCTGTTCCGCTTCTTTATGCCATTGCATGATACAGACCTGAATATGCGCAATAATAAGAGACATCACCGCAATAGTTGCTAGCGCAATAATCATTTCTATCAATAAAAAACCTGACCGTCTCATACTCTCGCTTTGCAATAGACAATGGTTGGTAGTAATAATATACTCATATATAACAAGGTTGTGCTCCATAAACAATGATGATCTCGAAACAGCTCTTTTGGGGAGAATTTTATGAAGAATGTAAAAATAACTATAATTATCTTGTCTCTGTTTATCACTCCTGCCTTTATCAGCGCACAAAAAACTGCTTCTGCTGAATCTTCACAAATGAGTGCCGATGAAATGAAAAAACTTGAGGCAGAGATGGAATCATTTCAAAAGGAAGTCGAGGCATTATCTCCTGAAGAACAGGAGTCTTTCTTTAAGTCAATGGAAGACGCAGTACAAAAAATAGAGGATCTTTCAAAAACAGATGAAGGTAAAGCCCTTCTTGATAAACTTGATAAAGGAGATATTTCAGATGAAGAGCTCGATCAACTTATAAATCAAATCGTTGGCGAGGAGGCACCAGAAACTCCTAGCGAAGCAGAAGAAGTTGAGGAAAAACCAAAAGAAGCTCCAAAACCAAAGCCAGTGATAACAAGCAAACATGAACAAGCAATTAATACGATTAACGCAATAATAACGCATACCAATGCTTTCTTGGTTAAATCAGCTACAATGCCGGAACTGTCCGGTAAAATTAAAAAATGGGAAAAAAATAAACTTATTGATAAACAGCTAAATCTTACGTGGAGTACACTAAAAAAAGACATCGAAAAGTTTGTATCTCAACTAAGTATACTTTTGGAGCAAGATAAAAAAACAAAAGAATATTATCATATTAGTGAGTTACTAAAAGATGAGCCGCTGTATAACAATATAAAGAAGGTACAGGAGGTTATCTCCCAATTTGAACCGCTCGTTGAAGAGTTTACCCCTCTTGCACTAAAAATGAGTAAACAGTCAAAGAAGGCATTTCAGAAATTGATCAACCAATATATTGAAGTCATTTATACGCTCAATTTACCAGAAGATCTCAAACAACTTATTGCAAAATTTGATCCCAAAGCTAAAGAAGCGCGAGAAGAGGAAGAAAAAGCATTCAAACAAGCAGAACTTGAAGGCAAGCGAAAGTTAACTCCTGGTGCTCCCATAACTGTAGGAGTTGGTGAATCTGAATATACACCGCTCCCATCATCATCGAGGGAGCGTCCTACGCGTCCAACTTATCAACCATTTATACCGAAGGCCGAACCATCACGCACCTTTGGCCCTGGACTTGCAGAACAAAAAAAACCAAGCCAAAAAGCCCCTACAAAGGGAGAAGTGAAATTAGATAAAGCAAAAGAAGGCGAAAAAGAAGTAAAGGATAAAAAAGAAGATAAATTTGCTGACCTGCAAAAACAAGCTGCTGTTTTGGATGAAAAAATATTTAAAGAAGCGGATACAATAGTTGATAAAATTGCAGATAATCTCAAAAATGTAGCTAAAAGTATCAAAGATACAAAGTTGTTTGCAAATCTTGAAAAGCACTTAACAGATGAAAGTGATGTTGATCTAGAACTGGCAACTGAAATAATACCTGATCTTGTACGTGAACTTTCAATCCGCCGCGGTGCGCTTGGCAATATTGAACAGCTTCATAATAAGTTAAAAACCTCTGCTGCACGCAAAAAATATAAAGAAAAATTGAAGAAATTCCTAGAGGAACATAAATCACCGATAGATATGCTTCTCAATCAAATCGCTAAGATAGAAAAAAATTGGCAAAATATCCTTGGCACTATACCAGTCACCAAACGATATGCTTATTTTGGTCTGAAGGAAGAAGAAGAATCTATGCCTCAAATTGATATTGATAAGCAGCTTGCCCAAATAGAAGAAGAATCAAAATCAGTAGAAGAAGGTCTTGAAAAGGCGGTTGAACTTCTTGAAACAAAGGAAAAACCGGTAGATGAAAAATTGGTAGAAATTCAGCAGAAGGTTCCAACGCCAATATCATTGCATCAATTAAAAAAGAATATCCTGGCGCTTAAAAAAGCGATTGATACCTTCGATCAAGCCAAATCAAAAATAAAGTAATTTATGTAGGTGGTCTCCAGAGGTTCTCTGCTCATCCGCATCAACAAGAAGAACTTTTTCATCCATAATTCGATCTGAGCACGGTAAAGTTGGTTGCGATGAGGGATTATCGCTTAGAAGCTCTTTCAGTATTCACAAGATTAATATTAACTTTTTTTCCAAGTACAGAAGCTGCACGATTCAAAGTTAAAAGAGTTACAGAGTAGTTCTCAGGATCAAGAAGTCTCTCTAAGCCAGATCTACTTGTTTTGAGCTGTTTTGCCATATCAGTCTGTGTTATAGCATTCTTTTTCATATGTTCTTTTAGATTGTGTGCGATGACCGCTTTTACAGCAGCAACGTTTACTTCTTCATGAATACCTTCTTGATCGAGAAAGCTTTCAAAGCTTGAACCAATATTTTTTTTACGTTTCATAGTTTCCTCTATATATTCTTAGCTCTTTTTCTTGCAAGTTCGATTTCTTGTTTCGGAGTTTTCTGTGTCTTTTTTATAAACCCATTCAACAAAACAATTTCTCCGTCCGAGAAAACAAACAAGATTCTTGCGATTCTATTATCCAGCCTGCTCCGAATTTCCCAAAGACCTTTTCCCAATGGTTTTACCAGCGATCCCTCTACTGGCCAATCTATCTGAACGATTCTGATATCACGACCAATAATCTTCTTGTCTTTAGTAGACAATTCACGAAGCCATTCGCGCACCGGTTCATTCCCTGAGTCCTCTTGGTAAAAACGTACCGGTATGATCTTGATAAATTCCATCAGTTAGCACCCTCTTGAGTTATTCACCACTATTGTACCAAAATTAGTACACTTTGGTCAAATTAGTGGTTGAAAGACATGGCCGCAAGCGGCTTCCATGATTCTCTACCAACTTTTTTGTCATAAAAGTGCTCGTTATCGGACAAGAACATTTGATTTTTTTTGTTAGCATCTTGATTCCCTTTTAAATATTAGACAAGTTGCTGTACATCATGAGCATGACTTTCGATGGTTCCGGCAGGAGTGATTTGAACAAAAATCCCATTACCTCGCAGTTCCCTGATTGAATTAACCCCGCAGTAACTCATGCCAGAATAAAAACCTCCAAGTAATTGATTTATTGTATCAACCACGCTTCCTTTATATGGTTTTAATGCTTCAACCCCTTCAGGAACAAAATCAAGCATGTTTTGCTTGCCCTTCACGCGCTCCTTTCTTCCTAAATTTGCACCAAATGATGCCATACCGCGTACAACCTTATATTTTTTCCCATTTTTTATAAACGGAATACCCGGACTTTCATCAGTCCCTGCAAGAAGGCTTCCAAGCATTACCGTTGCAGCCCCTGCAGCAATTGCTTTGGTGATATCTCCAGAATAGCGAATGCCGCCATCTGCAATTAATGGAATATCGTATTTATTAGCTTCGTTTGCACAATGAATAACCGCGCTCAATTGCGGATATCCACTACCCGTTGTTATGCGCGTTGTGCAAATAGAACCTGGACCAACACCAACTTTGATCGCATCAGCTCCTGCTTCAATTAAATCGCGGGTTCCCTGTGCTGTGGCCACATTTCCTGCAATGATATCTATATGAGGAAACGTTGTTTTTACGTTTTTAAGTGTATCTAGTGCTAACGTAGAATGGCCATGTGCAATATCGATCACAAGCACATCAACTCCTGCTTCAACCAATGCTCGAGCTCGCTCAAAACTATCCTCTTTAACGCCAATTGCAGCACCCACAATCAAGCGCCCCTGCTGATCAAGCGATGCTGATGGAAATTCTGATTTAATATAAATGTCTTTACTGGTAATAAGACCAGCTACTTTGCCGCTATTGTCAACAAGTGGCAATTTTTCAATCCGATGTGCAACCATTAATATTTTTGCTTCGGCTACAGAAATATCTGCTGTTCCAACTATCATACGTTTGCGTGGTGTCATTAAATTTTCAACGAGCAGTGTTTCATCTGGCCGAAAACGAATATCACGATAGGTTAAAATACCGACCAATATATTAGTATCATTAATAACCAATAATCCTTTGATTCCCTCCGCCTTCATAAGTTCACGCGCTTGTCCAATTGTACACTTGTAATGAATCGTTAATGGCTCATCTATAATTGCATTACGATAGCGCTTTACTTTTCTCACTTCTTGTACTTGATCATCGATAGTATTAAAACGGTGAATGATGCCAATGCCTCCAAGCTGGGCCATGGCAATCGCCATTGTACTTTCGGTCACCGTATCCATATTGGAACTAACAATAGGCATATTAAGCTCAATATTTTTTGTTAATCGCGTTTTAGTATCAACATTTCTTCGCGAGGTAACCGTAGATCTTTGCGGCACTAAAAGCACATCGTCATAACTCAGAGCTTGCTCAACAATAGTTACTTTTGAGCAAACATTCCCGAAAGAAATCAATAAACACAGTGCAAATACCTTTTTGTACATGAAAACTCCTTTGAAGTTAATATTGGACAAAACGCCTGATAATAATACAGAAATTTATGAATAACAAATAAAAATGGGGCCCTTGCTGGCCCCTATAAATTCTTGAAACTGAAAAATATTATTGAGTAACAATCTTTTCGCACCGTGGGCACAATTGATGTGGATGATTTGTTTCTGCCCATTGCCAGCAACGCGGACATTTGACCCCTTTTGCTTTATCAACGGCAACAAATAATCCTGGCATTGATGATGCTGAAAGCCCGGTATTGCTTTGGGCAATTGCAAGCTGCGATACAATCGCAAAATCTTTAAAGAAATTTTCTGGCGATTCACCTTTATATTCAAGGTGCTTTAAAAACTTAACGATATCTTTTGCCCATTCAACTTTTGGATCAAAATAAATAGTAACTCCTGCATCGAGAGATCGCTTAATAACATTCTTTTCTCGTAAATCTTCAGTTGATTTGAATATTGCGGAACGTATCGATTTCAATATATCCCACAGGCGCTGTTGTTCCGCAATAAATGATAATTGGTCAACCTTGTTAATCACATCATAAGCCGCTATTTTAAGACCTTCTACCCGCTGCAATTCATCACTTAAATCCTGACTATGCTGAGCAAGAAATTCCCAAATATCGGGTAAAAAATTAAAATCCTGCAAATGAATCGATTCTTTTTTATCTATTTGATAGAGATCAGAAATTTGTTCTGCAGTGAAGGAAAATATTGGCGCCATAAGCCGCGTTACCGTATCTAAAATATGCCAGCAGGCTGTTTGTGCTGAACGGCGTGCATGCCCATCTGCTTTCTCAACGTATAAAGTATCTTTTATAATTTCCACATAAAAGGTACTCAAATTAACCGAACAATACTCGCCAAATCGATGAAAAAGACCGGTAAAATCATAGGCTGCATACAATTTCAGCATTGTATAATTAAACTCAAAAAGTTCCTGCAATGCATATTGATCGATTACGCGCATATCTTCGATCGGGATCGCATCTTTTTTGATATCAAAATCATAAAGATTTGAAAGTAAAAATCTGCACGTATTGCGGACCTTGCGAAACACTTCTTGCACATTTCGCGTCAAGGAATCAGAAACTACTGCTTCACTTGAAAAATCGATACTTGATGCCCAAAGCCGTAAACCATCTGTGCCAAGCTTATCAATCATTTGCTGCGGGGCGATCACATTACCCAAAGATTTGGACATTTTTCGTCCGTTTGCATCTACTGTAAATCCATGAGTTATGATCATTTTCATTGCTGGTTCCCCTTCCAAGGCCATACTTGTAAGCAGCGAACTTTGAAACCAGCCACGATGTTGATCTTTTCCTTCAAGGTATAAATCGGCCGGATAACCAAGCTCTGGATTATTATCAAGAACCACATAGTGGCTCACGCCTGAATCAAACCATACATCAAGAATGTCTGTTTCTTTTGTAAATGAACTACCTTTGCACGTGGGACACGTAAAATCTGTTGCAACCAAAGATGAAATACCAACATGTCCCCAATATTCAATACCTTCCTTTTCAACGCCATCAGCAACCTTATCAATAAGCTCTTTGGTGATAAACGTATACTCGCAGGTGGTACAAATAAGGGCAGGTATAGGCACACCCCATACTCTTTGACGAGAAATACACCATTCAAATCGCGCTTCTATAGTTGATTGCAATCGGTTAATCGATTTTTCCGGTAACGCATCAATCGATTCAGTGGCTGCCAGCGTCCGTTCCTTTAAATTATTCTGTATTAAATTGAAAAACCATTGTTTGGTTGCACGAAAAATTAATCCTTTGTGACAACGCCAACAATGAGGATATGAATGGCGGACCGATGTTTTGTGTAATAATTTGCCGTTATGCGCTAATTGCTTAATAACCCAGATTTGTCCATCAGTTACCGGCATACCAATAAGTTCTTTTGGCTGTACTTGATCAGTGTAAGTGCCATCTGGCCCAACGGGTGAATAAATTTCAAGATTATTTTTTATGCCTGTTTCATAATCCTGCGGGCCGGCTCCAGGCGCACAATGCACAAATGCGGTTCCTTCATCGGTAAGCACCATGTCATCCTGAATTATAGGTATGGTAAGATCTTCAATAAATGGATGCTGAAGTTGCAAGCCAGCAAGCTCTTTTGATGAAACCTCTTTTATTACTTTCTTTTGAATTTCCATCATTGCGCAAAGCGAATCAGCGAGATCTTTTCCAATCAATATATATTTGTTGTTTACATCAAGAAGGAGATATTTGGTATCAGGTTTAACTAAAATTGCACGATTTAAAGGAAGTGTCCACGGTGTGGTGGTCCAGGCAACAATTGATACTTCACCATCAATATCCTTAAATAGTTTATTTTTCGATGCTGGTTTTAATGGAAACAAAACATAGATTGAAGGATCTTTGCGATCTTCATATTCAACTTCTGCTGTTGCAAGTACTGTCTGGCAAGAAGCACACCAAGGAACGGTCTTATTGCTACGTAAAATATACCCTTTTTCAACAAAAACCCCAAATGCTCGCAGCTCTTTCGCTTCATAGAAAAAATTCATGGTCAAATATGGCCGCGGCCAATCCATCAAAACCCCAAGCTGCTTAAATTCTTCCTTCTGCACATTAACCCATTTTTGAGCATATTGCCGGCATGCTTTAATTAATTGCGGACGCGATAGATCTGGTTGATCTCTTGTTACTTTCAATTCAATTGGCAGACCATGGCAATCCCAACCAGGGGTAACGGGAACCTGCATGCCAAACATACGACGCGATTTAGTTGCTATATCTTTTAAAATTTTATTGTAAGCGCTTCCTAAATGGATATTGCCATTGGCATATGGTGGTCCATCATGAAAAATAAATTTCGTATTGCCCTCATTATGAAAGAAACTTTTTTCATAGAGGTTTTCATCTTCCCAACGCTTGATCATGGCAGGATCATCCTCACGAGCATTGGGGCGCATAGGAAATTCGGTCCGTGGTAAATTGAGGGTTTCCTTGAAACTTACTTTCTTTTCAGCTTCCTTTGTGTGAGCCATAATATTCCTTACAATAGTCCATTGATATAATTCTTATGGATATTATACGGATTTTCCACTTTTTTGTCACTTTGAGGTACTCTAAGCGCATGAATTGCAATAAGTTAACCATAGGCATTTGGGGATTTGGGCGTGTTGGACAAGCAGCCGCTGTATTTTTTAAAAAGCGCGGTGCACGCATTATTGTCTATGATGATGATCCAAAAGTGCTCGCACATCTCTCCTTTTTAACCTCTCCATCGATACATGCCCTCTTTGATTCTACAGACTATATTCTGCCAAGTCCTGGCATCGATATACGCGCCTATCGTTCAATTTATCAGGGAAAATGGCTTTGCGAAGTTGATATGTTGCAACATCATTTTAATAAGCCCGTTATTGCAATTACCGGCTCGGTTGGTAAAACAACAATTACTCATATGCTTGTATCGATCCTTATTCATAATGGATTACGCGTAGTCGCTGCCGGCAATATTGGTACCCCCATGCTCAGCATTATCGATCAGCAAGATGAGCTTGATATGGTTATTTTAGAACTTTCAAGCTTTCAGCTTGAGTATGCACAGATTTTCGCGCCACACGTTGCTATCTGGACCAATTTGTATCCCAATCATCTTGATCGGCATACCACCATGGAAGATTATTTTACCGCAAAATATAGCCTACTACGCAACCAAAACGCCACCCAACAGGCACTCGTTCCCTATCAATTACAGCATCAGATTTTGCAAAATAAACCCAAAAGTGCGGTAACCTTTTTTACCTCTGATTGCCCTAAAAAAGAAGTAAAAGAAAAGCTCTTTTGCATAACTGACAAAAACGAAATTCATAATCATCGCACACATAAAATTGTCTCAACTGCTCTTTTACAAAATACATTCGCCCAAAACGTGGTTATTATAGGAGCTATCCTTGAACTTTTACATATAGATCTTCAAGCACTACCAAAAATTGAATCAATTGAACATCGGCTTGAAAAAATAGCTTTGATAAATGGAGTAACGTTTTATAACGATTCAAAATCTACAACACCTGCATCAACATTAGCTGCAATCGAGCAACTAAAAAACAAAAGAATTCTGCTTTTTCTTGGTGGCTTGAGCAAGGGTCTTGATAGAACTGAATTCATTAAGCAGTTACAACGTTTTACCGTTCAAGTTTTCTGTTTTGGAAAAGAAGCGAGCCAGCTGCAAAAAATATGTGCCAATTTTGGTCTTACTTCATCTTATTTTCAAACGCTAGAAACAGCATTTGAGCAATGTATCAGGATTGCGCAACCCAATGATTGTGTTTTGCTCTCTCCTGCCGGTAGTAGCTTTGATCTATTTACAAATTATGAAGAGCGCGGAAATTCATTCAAAAAGCTTGTGCAACGTCTCTATACGTAGCACGTCTTGATCTTACTAGGACAATATTCGTATCGTAGAAATATATTTCATCTAAATAAGGGAGTAGGAATATGAATTCACGTGCTTTTGTGTTAAGTCTCCTTTTTTTTAGTACAACTAGCGCAGGACAAATAGTGATTCCAAAATTCTGCGAAGGGGTGCACCGACGGACTTATTTTCTTTCACGGCTTGAACGAACCATGCGCATTCTCCAGCAGCTTGAAAAAAAAGATCGCATAAAGGCTCTTCCCATTTTGAAGGACCAATTTAAGCATCCTCTCGTTAAAAAGACTATCAATACAATGAATAATCAAAAAAAATTAACCCCACTTTTTGATCTTTGGGAATTGCTTGAAGAATATAAACATATTGATGATGGCTTTCTCATGCGCGATTTTACAAAACTTGTACTTTTAGTACGTCATAAATTACATCATCCGGAAAAAGAATTTCAAACGAAACAACATGATATTAATTTTTCTCTTTCAGGTATTACGTATACTGAAGCAGTAACCTTGCGCCTCTATCATGCCTATCGCTTAAAAAAATCATTCTCTTTTTTAAGACAAGTTAAATGCAATAATAAAGCTGATTTTTTTGAAGCAAATGAGAAAGAGTGTTGTTGTATCTTTATTAGCAATTATAATTTCAAGCATCCTGACATTGCGCTCTGCATAAAACGAATGGAGACTCATAATAATCTTGTGCCATTAATGAGCCTTGCAGATGAGTTTACCAAACTAAAACTTCTTCAAAATACTACGTTTCAAAAAGAGTTTATGATCCTCATTTTTACTACGTATCGAAATCTTATTGTTAATAATGCACTTAAATATCATTCTCCACTAAAAAAATCAACGCTCGAAACAATCGCATTTCTGTATGAAAATTTGGAAAACCTTCCTCTTGAGCAAATTCTTGACGCAATTGACATGCTCGCAGAAGAATTACCACCTCTTTTAGAAAAATATGAATTTAATTCTGACATGAAATGGAAAGAGTGGTTAAAAAAATATTGGTGGGTTCCCCCTATTTTTTTAGCCGTTTTTGGATTGAGAATCGCATATAAATGTGCTACTTCAAAAGGCACTCTCAGAAATTATCAACCCAATGAAAATCAATGAAAACCCATGCATTAAAAAAAGATGTTCGTTTTTTTGTCGCCATCATCGCCCTTTTGAGTATTATTGGTCTCATTTTTGTTTACTCAGCAAGCTCAGTTTTTGCGTTGGAAAAATATGGTTCGTCCTATTACTTTTTAAATAAACAAATAGTTGGTTTGATAATTGGGATTGTGAGTATCATTGCAATCCAGTTCATTTCGCCGCACACCATCAAACAAGCAAGCCCTCTTCTTTTTTTACTCTCAGTTGTTGCAACACTTCTTACGTTATTTTCCCCATTTTCTCATCGCATTCATGGATCAAGCCGATGGCTTTCATTGCCTGGATTAACCATGCAACCAAGCGAGCTTCTTAAAATATTTTTTGTTCTGTATATTGCCTACGTTCTTTCTCGAAAAAAATATAAATATTCGTTCACACGGGGGCTTCTTCCTATTCTATTAATCTTACTTGTGCCAAGTATTATACTTCTTAAGCAACCTGACTTTGGGCTCACTGTTACCTTATTTTTAACCACGCTTATTATGCTCTTTTTTGCTAATTTTCAAATACAGCATGTGCTTATTATCATTTTTTCAGTTATACCGATTGCCACTTTACTTATTGTTATCAAACCGTATCGCCTCCAACGAATCATTACTTTTTTAAATCCCTGGAATGATCCGAAAGGTTCTGGCTTTCAGGTTATTCAATCATTAATTGCGATTGGTTCAGGCGGCGCTTTTGGCGTAGGTATCGCCCAATCAAAACAAAAGTTTTTTTATTTACCGATGCAACACACTGATTTTATTTTTTCAATCATTGCAGAAGAAACAGGCTTTATCGGGGGATTGATAATTATTTTCTTATATATTGCACTTTTATACTACGGAATAAAAATTGCAACGCAGCTTACCGATCGATTCTCTCGGCTGGTTATCCTTGGCTTTATTACGCTCGTTAATTTACAAGCATCGATCAACATCATGGTTGCTACCGGTTTAGTTCCTACCAAGGGCATCGGCCTTCCTTTTATTAGTTATGGGAATACAGCGCTTGTATGCAACTTGTGGATGATTGGCATCATTTTAGCGTTGATTAAAGGAGAAACAAAATAGTAAAAACCTGTTATATTATGTTGCCATAACCTCATTTGATCATCGTGAAAGGATATTATGGAAACACAAAAAGTAACTCAACTATCAACTTCTATTGATCCAAAACAAATAGAGCAAAAACTTGATCCTCTTGATGATGGCATTAGTTCCGTCGCTTTAATGCGAGCTTCAGGCACTGATGTTGATGTTATCAATGCAGCCCGCGTCTCCTACGGAAAATTTGCCACTGAGCTGCGAGAACGAGATACGAAGTTATTACGTTTTTTATTGAAACATAATCATACGAGCCCATTTGAACACAATCAACTATCATTTCGCATCAAAGCACCGCTATTTGTAGCCCGCCAGTGGATGCGTCATCGCATGCACTCTTATAATGAAATCAGTTATCGCTATGTCAAAGCTCCCGTTGAATTTTATTTCCCTCCAAAGTGGCGCTATCAAGATGCGCAAAATAAGCAGGCCTCGGTAGGCTCTTTTGAAAGTGAACACATAACCGAAGCCTATAAAATTGCCGTCCTTGCCTGTTATAAGACGTATGAACAATTATTAGAGCAAGGAGTTTGCCGCGAACAAGCGCGGGCAGTCTTGCCACTTTGTACGTACACTGAGTTTATTTTCACTTCCAACTTACATGCATTGATGCATTTTCTTAAATTAAGGCTTGGTGCAGGAGCACAAAAAGAAATTCGTTATTATGCAGCTTCAATGCTTGCCCTTGCATTGCCACATTTTCCCGTTTCGCTTGGCATCTGGCAAGAACTTTATGTACCAGAAATTAAGGATGAATTTACCGAATTATTCACCAAATACGCAGGATAATCTATGAATGAAAATCTCGATAAATTGATTATTGAAAGTACCAAGTTTCTTAAACTTGCACGCATCTTAATGATTTTATGGATCATTGGCTATGTGGTAATGGCAGTTCTTGGAGTGCTTGGCATTGGCGGCGTTGCTTTTCAAAAAATGATGATGCGCTAATTATTTATAATTCATCGCAAACTCAATTAATAATCGTACGCCTACACCGGTTGCTCCGGGTTGATAGTATGGTAAATCAGGCACATTAAAGGCAGTTCCTGCAATATCAAGATGAACCCACGGAATGTCACCCACAAAGTTTTTCAGAAAAAGCGCTGCAGTCGTTGCACCTGCCATGTATTTTTGACTTCCAATATTTGAAATGTCTGCAACATCTGATTTATTTGCGGGAATATAATCATTCGTGAGTGGTAATCGCCATACATGATCGCCGGATCTATGAGCGCATTCTTGCACAACACATGCTAAATCATCATGCTGGCTCATCATACCGGTAAAAAATGGTCCTAACGCATATTGGCATGCACCTGTTAAGGTTGCGATATCAATAATTACGTCCGGCTTATAATGTTTGGCAACATAAGAAAGCGCATCCGCTAATACTAAGCGCCCTTCTGCATCAGTATTTTTAATTTCAGCTGTTTTACCATTATAAAAGCGCACAATATCACCCGGTTTTACAGATCTGCCACTTGGCAAATTTTCAGCAAGCGGCGTTACGCCAATCACATTAACCTTTGGTTTTAAATACGCAAGCGCTTCCATTGCTGCAATCACAGCAGCGGCACCAGACATATCTTCCTTCATGGTTTCCATATGTTGCCCTAGCTTGATATTTAAGCCTCCTGAATCAAATGTGATTCCCTTGCCAACAAACGCGATGGTTGGGGCATTTTTTTTGGGTGCTTTGTATTCAAGCATAACAAACTGGCAATCATTTTCGGATCCGCGCCCCACCGCCGCCAAACCTCCCATTCCTTTTTCATTGATTTGCTTTTCAGTAAATACGGTTAATTTGAGTCCTGTTTTTTTTGCTATTGAACGCGCTTTATCAGCTAATTCTGTTGGCGTTAAATCTGAGGGGGGCAAATTAACCCAGTGGCGTGCTTTATTAACTGCTTGTGCAATAATCTCACCATCCTGAACTCCACGGACAAACCCTACGCGATCTTTGGGTTCAAGGCACAAAAAAATTGTACCTATTTTAGTTTCTTTTTTTTCTTTATCCGAAAAAAAATCTTGAAAACGGTAGGCTGCCATATTCAAAATCGTTGCGGTTTGCTGTCCGAGTTGCTGTGCATCTACGTTAAAAAGCGATGCTGCTGGTATTGCAACGGCACACGTTTTTTCTTTGAACGATGCTACTTTTTTATACATACAGCCAAGCGCACGACGCAATGATTCAATAGGAATGCCTTTTTTTTCTTTTTTTCCAAGTCCAATTACAATAATGTGAAATAATATATTGTCCTTAATAGCTGATAATGCAAATGTTTGACACACGCGAGCTTTAAAATCTTCTTTTTTCAGGTAGTGCGTAATGTTTATATCAAACTTTTTTTCAATCGATTGAAAAGTTGATGCTGCAAACCCTTCAGGAACTAAAAAACCATAACAAGATGTTTTTTGATCAGTAACTTGTTTCGTTGATACGTCTAACTTAACCATACATTTTTCCTTGAGAACTTTTTTGTTTGAATCGTATGGTTCAGCGTATCAAAAAAAACCCCCGCTTTAAAGCGAGGGTTTTAATTTAGAATCCGAATGATATGCCACCATACGGTCGTCCATAATAGCCACGCCCATAACCTCTCCCATAATAGCCACCTCCATAATAGCCGGGATAGCCAGTTGAGAGGTAAACACTCGGACGGGGTCTACTTGCTCTGTAGGGATTATAACGATTGGTTAAAAAGTAATTCCACCAATTCTGTGCCTCAGATTGAGTATAGTTAGAAAATAACCAGCGACGATACGCATTCTTGTTTTTCAAAGGATCTGAATCTGGAAATAATGATCGATACCGATTATATGGATCTCCTGCTGGAGCCACTGGAGCGACATAACCACTGCCTCCTAACGGTATGCCAATTCCTACGCCAAATCCTGGACCTCCCCAAAATCCACGTCTTCGAAAACCATGTCCTCTATGCCCTCGGCCATGTCCTCGAAATCCACGCCCACCACGATGTCCTCCACGATGTCCACCGCGCCCACCTCTGGCTTCAACTTGAGCAAATGCTACAAGGGCCAATAGGGCTACAAAAACGTACTTCTTCATATGCTTCCTTTTTTTTTAAAAGGGTTAATAATAATTACCACCAATAAGATCTAAAATATGGTCCGCGCCAATACGGATAATAACCGCCATACCAATACGGCCCCCAATAATATGCGCGGTTATAGGCGCGAATACGCGCAGCTTCAAGCTCACGTTTTCTTTCCTTTTCTTTTTCTTTCAAGCGCACATTCATTTTTTCTTTTAAATTTTGATCGATAAGCGCATTTACTTTTGAACGATAGGCAAAGCCAGTTAGTTTATTACCAATAGGTTCCCGGCCAAGAAAAATCATGTAGGTTGGCAATGTTTCAATTGCATACTCTTGCGCAACTTTGCCAAGATCGCGACGCCCAATATCTACCCGAACAATTTGTAAATCAGCACCTTTATACAATGGATTTTTACTTAAAGAACGAAGCATAACTTCGAGATCTTTAATATCTTCTTTGGTTACATCGTTCCGCATTGCTGATTTACTTCGGTCATAAAAAACCACGAGCGAATAAGGTGCACTCGAAAGAAGACGATAAAAAGCATCGGCTGATCGAGCCCTTTTATCCTTGGTATACGTTGAAAAAAACGCACAAAATATAAGCAGTAGAATCCCACTCTGCTTCTTCATACCATTCATGCTACCTCAATTTTCCTTTCGCTCCTCAGTGCTCTCCTACTTAATCATCCTTATCTTCAACTGTCCGTTCAAGAGGCTCTTTATAAATCCGGCCATCAAGTACCCGATCAAAAAAATCGTTTACTCGTTTGGCATATTTTTCAGGGTTATAAAACATTGAATCATAGTGTCCGCGCCCATTGGTTACCCATAAACGTTTCGGGCCCTTTACACCTTCATAGACAGTTCGAATTGCATCAACTGTCACCCTTTCATCCTTCTTGCAATGAATAAACATGCATGGTGTATCAATGCTTTTTGCAGACAGCGCCGGACTAAAACGATATATATAGGTCTTAATATTCTTTGCATCCATATGGGGCACTGTTTTTAATAAAAACTTAATAAATGATTGCACATACGGATGAAATGCATATTTTTCTAAGTATGTGCGTCCTGGCAACTCAAACTCATACCCAAAGAATGAAAATTTTATTTTTTGCAGCGCTCTTTTAATCACATTTTCAGTAGAATCAAAAGGACAATCAAGAATCATTGCTTTAAATAATGAAGAATCCTTCGCCTGTGCCTCAATTGTTGCTACGGCCCCCATTGAAAAGGCATAGGCAAGCGTAGGTAATTTCTTTAATTCAGAGTGATTTTTGAAAAAATTAGCAGCTGCAATAACCTCATTTGCCTCATCTCTTCCAAATGTACAACATTGATCCTTCGTATTTTCACCATGCGCACGAAAATCGAAGGTCAGAAAGTTATATTTACCACGCGGAAAAAGTTGACGCAAAAAACCTACATCAAATTTATCGCACATAAATCCATGACAAATTACAATATTTGCTTGTGCATTTGGGTGTCGAATGAGAACCCCTTGACGCTCAATCGTTTCTTTAGAATCAGCAGACTCTTTAGAATGCAATGTAACACGCTCAGTAAGCGGCTTTGCCGTTGTCTCCAATTTGCGAATATAATTACCCTGAGGGTAAAAATACCGCAAGGGCTCCAGTAAACCCCCTGCCATCTGATTCACGGTTGCAACGAGAATGATAATGTGGCACCAATGGCCAACTCGCATCATTACGCTTCCTTTTGACTGTAGTTAAGGACTTTCCTTCACTTACACCGTATCAAAAAAAAGTGACAAATAGCAACAATTAGGGTTTTTTATTTATTCTCGCGATATGTTTTAAGCTTGAGCGTTAATAAATTGGCCTACAAAAGTTGAAAGCTCCTTTCTGCTCATCGTATCGGAGTACCGAGCCACCAAATTTCCATCCTGGAAAACAAGCAAACACGGAACCTTATGCACGAAAAACTTCTCAACTACTTCCTCGGCTCTATCAGCATCCACCGTTGCAAAGGCGGCCTGATCAGCATATTCCTGCGAAACAGACTTAAAGAGTGGTAACATCTGCTTGCAGGATGGGCAGGTTTCACTCCAGAAATCCATGACAACTACCCCTTTTTTGCCTGAAAGCTCATTAAATTGATCCAAAGTTTCAAGCGGACGAACAGTATCAGACGAGATGGAATGTATCGATTCGGCCCCCTTTTGACCATTGTAAAGCTGAGGTTTAATGCTCGAAGCAATCGTTGGATTAAAGCCATGATCATCTAGAAATCGGACTGCATCCAGACCAGCGTCTGTGCCATATCCGGCTGATGAGCCAGCTTGGCGATACCGATGATCCTCAACATCTCCAGCAGCAAATATTGCCGGCATGGAGGTTGCTTGCGTTCGGCCCTTAACCTGGATATATCCAGATGAATCAGTAGCCACTAATTCTTTCACAAACTTAGTATTCGGATCATGGCCAATAGCCAAAAACACCCCATTAGTTGCCATATTCTCCGTTTGCTTGGTCACACTATTATAAAGCTCTATGCCGGTTACCTGAGTATCATCCCCCAGGATTTTGCGTACCTCAACATTATATTTTATAGAAACTTGGCTATAGTTCTTGAGCCTTTCTTGCATACTGCTAGCCGCACGCATCGCACCTTTACGTACTAATATCGTGATTTTATCTGCATATGCTGAAAGCTGGATAGCTTCTTCCACCGCTGAATCTCCACCACCAACAACCACTACCTCCTGGCCCTTGTAAAATGGCGCATCACACACCGCACATGAAGTTACGCCAGCTCCCCAATAATCCTCTTCTCCCGGCACTAAAAGGCGACGTGGAGAGGCTCCTGTAGCGATAATTATGGTCAACGCATGGAATTCCTGCCCATTTTCAGTAATAAGCTTATAGGGCCATGATGAGCCATCAATGCGCTCAATCGCATCATCAATAAATTGAACGTTGTGATGAGCCGCTTGTGCTTGTAATTTTTCAATTATTTTAGGGCCTGTGATCATGATCTCGCCAGGCCAATTTTCTACCTCAGTTGTATCCATCAGAAGGCCTCCTGGCTTATTTCCTTCTATTACGTAGGTTCGTTTGCCACCGCGAGCCCCATATACCGCTGCCATAAGCCCTGCGGGCCCAGAGCCGATTATTGCAATCGGCATCAAATTAGCTTTACCAGCTAGTTGATCCATATCAATTGAGATATTTGAGCGAGCAAGCCCTCCAAAGCAACCTCCCAAAGCGGTAATTGCACAGACTGAAAGGAGCAAAACGGTGCGTTTATTTATATTCATAATCGTCCTATCTTTCTGGGTAGCCAATCGACAAACCTTAAATATACGTGTATTCTAGTAATTATTCAATAAGAATATATCAGGTAAAAAATTGGAGGAATCCATGGTTTTTTCAAATACACGATTATTTTTTTTATCATTCCTTTTTATGGCTTCATTTATTGTAGGTCCGATTTTGCATGCAGATAATGCACCTGCACCAAATACCTCTACACATGCAGTCACCCCTATTGATAAGGTGGTTGATGAGGGGCAAAAACAGCTTATTAAAATCCGTATTTGTTTAACCTCTATTTCATCACTTATCAAGAAAAATCAAACCTATACTAAAAAAGAACAAAATAAAATAATCGAGCACTTTATCCAACTTGATCGCATCATTATTGATCTAAAAAACGAAAAGTTTATTCAGGCGGACCTTGAAAAGGCCTATCTTCTTTTACAAATCAACAATACATTGATTGATCATATCAATCATCTTATGAATACTGATTTTAAAGGTTTAAATACCTTTGATATCCAAAAGCTCCTCAAAAAGGCTACAACTACCCGCGGCGTACTCAAACCGGAAGAAATTCTTAATCGGTTACTTTCAAATAATGAAAAGCTTGATGGTCTACTCAAAAAGGCGCTTGGCCTTAAATGGTATAACAAAGTAACTCGTGCACTTGATGAATGGATTGTTACGCCATGCCAAAAACACTCTATTCCCCAGCGCGCTCTCTTAGCTGCAGGGACAGCATTTTTTGGAAGCTATTTTACGTGGCTCATGTTTCATGAAAAATTCCGCAAGGTAATGGTTGGTACTGAAAAGAATGGAACACCTAAAAAAGAGGTAGGGTTACCTCAAGAATATTTTACTCGTCCGCTTTATTACAATTTTTATGGTCCACATCTTGATAAAAATGGACGACCGATTCTTGATAAAAATGGACAACCGATTGATAATACTGACGGCGAAAAAGCTGCATTCTTCGGCAAATTTGATAATGTTTGCTCTAGGTGGAACCGTGGTTTAACGACAATTGGCGCTACTGTTGGCAGTCTGGTAGCACTTGGATGGAATACAGAATTAAAAAAGACCATATATCCAAATATCAAAAAATACTCTGAAGTAGCCAAAAATTGGCTCAAAGGCGGATCGTATTTAAAAGAGGCTGAACGTGCTGCTGAAAAGGTAGAACATGTTCGCTTTAAAGATATCTTTGGGCAACATGAAATTAAGCGCTATATGCAGCTGATTGTTGATTACCTTGAAGATCCGGAAACATTTGATCGTCTTGGGCTCACGCCACCAAAGGGTATTTTGTGTATCGGTGATACTCGTACCGGTAAAACATTTACCATTAGTGCGCTGTTTGGTGAGATTAATGACATGCTCAAACGGACTGGCCAGACGGGTAAATTTAAGCTTATCAAGCTTGATGTACTTTCCATTAAGGTTGATGGAATGGAATCGATTTCGCGTCGACTGCGTCAAAATGCACCATGTCTCGCATTAATTGATGAAATCGATTTACTTGATTTGCAACGTACTGGTGAAAACCGTACCTTGAGTGAATTTCTAACCGCTATGAGTGATACTGTTGGCAGCAAGGATTCAAAAAAACAAGTAATTATCATTGCAGCAACCAATCGCCCAGAAACACTAGATGTGGCATTACGTCAGCCAGGACGATTTGGCAAAGAACTGCGCTTTGAATATCCAAACTATACAGATCGATTCCGATTTATTAAAACGCGGCTCGCAGAGCTTTCATTAACGAACGATCAGTTTGATATCAAAAAGATTGCGCAGTTTACGGAAAATAAATCGTATGAAGCACTCAATATGGTAATTAAAAATGCAATTATAAAGGCCCGATTGCGCAATGAAGTACTCACCCAGGCACATCTGGACGAGGCACTTGATGAAGATATTTATCATATTATTCCGAAATATACGAAGAATATTCCGAATGAAGAGTTGCGCATACTATCAGCTCACTTTTCAGGGCAAGCATTACTGCTTTCACTACTCAACAACAATATTAACTTAGCTAAAGTAACGATTAAGCAAGTAATGACTGAATTAAAAGAAGAAGTAATGGGTATGCACTTGTATGGCGATAAGCAGAAAAAAGAACAAGAACGCTTTGAATATGGCAACATATTTACGCATCATAAAACTGATTCGATTAATATGAATACGCGTAAAGAAAAGCTTGAACTGTGTAAGATGTATCTTGCCGGCTTTATTGCAGAAGAATTGCTACTCGGCTCTTGTGGCTATAGCTGCCATGCTGAGGATGATAAAGCGAATGCTTTAAAGCTTGCTCAATCAATTGCCTTTGAAGGGCTTGATATTGCAAATATGCCAAAAGGCATACAGCAACAAAAACATAATGAAGCGCTTGCTATTATTGAGCAATGCAAAAAAGAAGCACGTGAACTTCTTTTAAAACATAAAGAAACATTACAAACTCTTTCTCAAGTATTACTCCGCAATCAAACGCTTGATTACTATCAAGTGGAGGCAATCATTAATCAGCATGATCAAATTGCGGAAATAATGCAGCAAGATCCAAAGGATAGGCACCCATTGCAATTTCACCAAATGCCGCAGGAGTTGCCCACTACTCCACAAATAGAAGTCGCAAGCTAGAAAAAAATAAAAAGCCCCGATAAATCGGGGCTTTTTAAATCATATAAAAAACTCTTTTTATTTCATTGCATTAATCATATCCACCCGCTCCTGATAGCGCCCTCCTTTAAATACGCCACTGAGCCACGCATTCACCATACCTGCTGCCTGCTCATGAGAAACAAAATCAGATGGAATCACCAAAATATTCGTTTTATCATCTTCCCGGCTTAAGCGTGCAACATCATCATTCCAGGCAACGCCTGCAAACATTCCTGAAAATCTATTTGCAACAATTGCCATACCAACGCCAGAACCACAAATTAAAACGCCTCTTTCAGCTTCTTTGTCTTGCATTGTTTGGACAACGGCACGGGCAAACAAAGGATAGTCGGAGCGTTCATCATTTTCTGCACCAACATCAATCCACGCAATAGGATCTTCAATTCCTACAACGTATTGTTTTATGTAAGCTTTGCATTGAAAGCCTCGATGATCAGCACCAATAGCAATGTTCATGCTATTTCCTTATTCGTTTACGTGGCACTCGTTCTTTTGGTGCTCGTACTTTTTTTCGCTTCTTTTTAACTACAACTTTTTGTTCTGGTTCTTCTATAAGTTGCCAAATAAAGTCATGCTCTTTTTGAGCTGAGCGAGCAATTAAGTTAACTCGATTGGTATCATCTGTAAGTATCTGATTTCCCTCCACATCTTCTGCTCGAAAGCGTATAAGATACGGCACTTTAAAGCGATTCCACTTATTGCCAAAAAATATTTGATATTCATACGGCAATTCAATTTCTTTGATTTCAAACGGGTGGTACTCGCGTCCATCAAGACGTAAAAAGAATGCCCAATGTGATTCAGAAACACCTAATTTCACATCATGCGTAGATAATACGTAAAATGAGAAATAATGATTATTTTCTTCTAGCTGCCGACGTAAAAAAGCCTGCAATTTTTCTTCACTTTTTGCTTGACGCAGAATATGAAGATCCGCGTATGCCGAACGCACTTCATCATTAAGCCAAAGCACATTAAACATTGCTTTTGTTTCAAGTTGATCATAAATGGTGATCGAACGAATGAATGGGGTTACTCTATTTGCATAGCTTGTAATATCTTCTCCCTGATAAAAGGTCTCTTTTCCCCAATCAATCAGGCGCCCGCAACTTGGCAACCAAGAAAGTAAAAAAAATGATACTAAAAGAGGAGATACAATCCTTTTCATACAATGCCTCGTTTTGTACAATTATTAATCGATAGTAGTATCCTAAAAAAAAGCATCATACTTTACAAGGTCTATTCAAGGATAGCATATGAAAACAATAATCTATCTTCTTGCCAGTCGTTATTTATGGAATAGCAAAAAAGAACATACTATCTGCGCAATGATGCTCATTGCAGGAATGTCTATTTTTATTGGCGCATTTTCACTTGCATTAGTTACCGCAATTATGAATGGTTTTGAGTATTGTGTACATGAAAAAATGCAAAATATTCATCCGCAGGCAACTATTTATTCTTACCGTGATCCTATTGCTGTTGATGCCGTGCAAGAAGTTATCAGCACAGAATTTCCAGAGATTGTAGCAATGAGCCCCCAAGCGATTGGCCATGTTTTAGTAAGCGGAATAAATGAGGAAGATATGCCCACAGTTGCCATGTTAAAAGGAATTAATCCTGATAAAGAAACTCTGGTGAGTGCGATTGGCTCCAAGTTATCAAACAGCTCCCAATTTGCAGAAGATTTATACAATAATAAAATCATTATTGGCAAAGAGCTTGCACGGCAATTGGATCTTGCCCCCGGAGATCGAATTTCTCTTTTATATATTGAGCCACCTGAAGGCACGCAACGTAAGGTGATATTTGAACATACAGATGCAATTATTGGCAATACATTTGAAACAGGTATTGATGAATATGATAGTGGGGTTATTTATTGCTCATTTTCCTTTTTTGAAAAAATATTTCCTCATCAGGGAATTACCCAAATTGGCTTATCTTTTAAATCAACTGTTACTC
>SDBT01003565.1_pt1 | contig 26828 bp, 18 predicted proteins | sample 2277101 | NCBI WGS metagenome assembly SDBT01 (sample SAMN10404973, study PRJNA504765) | marine sediment metagenome | isolation source: marine sediment core GS10_PC15, 103 cmbsf | place: Arctic Ocean: Southern Knipovich Ridge | collected 2010 | reverse complement strand
AGATCGCAGTCGATAGTTATGCCGAGTTCACCGCGGCGCCGTTGTTCTCCGTGCAAATCCCCAGCAGAATGGAACGCTAAAAGCTGTGTCGCCAAGGGCTACTACGAATTCGTAGGGAAGCTCCTAAGACGGAGAACAGCGGAGGTGTGTCATGAGATGCTCGGGAATTCCGGCGGCGCTGCTGGGGATCGCGCTCGTAGCGGGCTGCGGCGACGGCAACCAGGGGCCGGACGACACGAACGCCTTGTCCTACATGGGTCTTGTGGTGGGCACGAGTTGGAGCTACGCGGTGGATGTCAGCGGGGTCGAGCAGGATGGCCTGGTGAAGGTGGTTGCCATCGACACCCAGTTCGTGGACGGGGTGGATGCCTACAAGCTGGACACCCACCAGAACCTGTTTCTGATCGCCACGCGCTGGTACCAGGTGACCGGCGAGGGCATGTTCCTGCTCGGCGAGCAGGTCAAGGAGGGCACCGGGGTGGTGGATCGCACCTTCGTGACGCCCATCAAGGTGATCCCGTATCCGTTGGAAGACGAGCGCGGCATCCCGGTGCAGATGTGGACGACCGAGTCGGAGATGGAAGAGGGCGGCAGCGAGGAACACCGCTACGACAATGACAGCGCAGATACCGGCGCGGTCAGCCACGAGGTGCCGGCCGGCACCTTCGAGGCCTTTCACCTGGTCCACACCCGCACCGACAAGGACGTGAACAAGCACACGTACGACGAGTACTTCGTCCCCGAAATGGGTTTCATCGAGTTCGACTACCCGCCGGAGAACACCTGGAAGCTGATCGACTGGCAGATACCGGCAAGTTGACAGGCATCGGCCTGGGGGTCTAGACTTCTTTCCGAACGGTGACAATGCCTGATGTTCCGGGAGGATGCCATGCTGGTGCGCAGACTGTCGTCCAACTTCTGCTGCGTCGTGTTCTTCTTTGGATCAGCGCTGGGGGCGTGTTCGGGAGGGGGGGTCAGGCCCGACAAGGTCGCCCCGTACGCCAGGCCGGCCCTGGAGTTCCGCGGGATCGGGTTCGAGGATCAGTCCTTCGAAGGGACCGGGGTGGTGTTCAAGTTCGCCCTGGTCTCCAAAGACGACCGGCCGGCCACGCTCACGGGGTGTCCCTACAAGCTTCAGCTCAAGGGCGTCCAGACGCTGAGAGGGACCATCCAGGTGCAGGGGAAGCTCGAGGCCAAGGGCGAGTTGCCGGTGAACACCAAGATCGCCGTTCCCTGGCCCGAGGGCCGCGAGCAGGTGCTTCAGTTCCTGAGACGCAAGCGCTTGCCCTACAAGTATCACCTGACCTGCGAGCTCACCACGCCGACGGGAAAGGAGTCGGCCTCCAACACCGACGCCGGCTCCATCCCGCTCCCCAAGCTGCCCCAGATGGACGTCATCCAGGCCAACGCCGAGCGCTTCGGCCGCGGCGCCGAGGCCCGGGTCAACTTCGAACTGAGCATGCTCAACGAGAACACCTTCAAGCTCAAGCTGGACAAGATCGTCTACAAGGTCTACCTGGGCGAGACCATGGTGTCCGAGGGCGACCTGCCCCTGGCCGAGACCATCCCCCCGTCGTCCGAGTTCACCTACGACGTGTCCACCCCGATTTTCAACACCCATGAGCACGGCGAGATCATGAAAATGCTCAGCCAGTCGCAGATCGAATACCGCCTCCAGGGCGCCATTCACCTGGGCGGCTTCGAACTGCCCCTGGACGCCGACGGCACGATCTCCTTCCCGCGGGGGTCGGAAGAGTAACAGGATCCGCCCGGCATCAATCCATGGAAATGTCTTCGATACGCACGCCGCGCCCCTTGCGCAGGCTCCTTCTGGCAGCCTCGATACGCTTGAGGAACCGCGGATCGTTCTCCAGGCGGTAATCGAACCAGTCGTCCTCGGACGCGAAGCCCACCAGGACGCCTGCCGGCTCTCCGTGACGAGTGATTACGATATCCTCCTTCGAGGCGAGCCGAAGGTATTTCGAAAGCTCGTCCTTCACCTTGCTCAATGCCACCTTCTTCATTTCTCTTCTCCCAGGGATCTGAGCCAGCTGTCTGCCTCGGGCTTGGGGACGATGGCGAGGATCTCAACCGCCCCTTCGGCCACATCGTAGAATACTCGAAGTTCGCCAACCCGCAGGCGATACTGGGGACGCTGAATCCCGCGCAAGCGTTTGATGCGACTCCTGCTCGTCTTCGTCGGCTCGTGACGGAGGTGAGCCTCGATGCCATCAAGGACTGCTGTCCGGTGGTACGGCTTCAAGCGCCGGAGGTCATACACCGCTTCGGGTGACAAGATTATCTCGAATCGCATTCTGGCTATACAATAGCCAGAATCTGGCCGAAGATCAAGCTCGCTGGGATTGGGGAGAATATCTTGATTTCATCAACGGCACGACTCCATCTCGCACGGAGAAATAGTTATTCGGGGCAGGGCAGGAACGAGTCGTCGTACTCGATGCAGACGATCCCCAAGGCGTCGACCAGGGCCGATGCCCGGCCGGTGAGCCCGAAGAGCACTCGGCCGGGCAGGCAGCGGAACTCGAAGGGAGCCCCTCCGGCACCGCCGATGGAGGCGGTCTTGTAGAGATCCGAAAGGACGACATTCCAGCCGCCGCCCTCTTCACCCTGTTGGACCGCCTGCCGGGCGCAGATCAGGCCGACGGCGTCCACCAGGGCTCCGGCGCGGCCGTACAGTCCGACCGGGAGGTCCCCGTCCCGGCAGCCGGTGGTCCGGCTGAGTGCGGAGGTCAAGGTGCCCAGCCAGGGGCCCGTGATGGGCGACAGGATCAGGTCCGGGTCGTTCGCCGGCCCGCTCGCGGGCAGGACGGTGTGGCATTCTGGCCTGAGGGCGCAGACGAGCGTGGAGGAGCCGGCCTCGTGGTGCTTGCCGGTAAGCCGATCGAGAACCTGGCCTGCGCTGCATGTCCATTCGAAGCCCGCGCCGCCGCGGCCTCCTTTGGGCCTCGACGAGGAGTGGGTCGGGCCCCGGGTGAACAGGGAGGACACCGCGCAGGGTGCCGGGTCCGGGACCCAGCGCACCGGCGGGCGGTCGGGGTTGACCAGCCAGCGCCACCAGATGGATGGCTGCTGATGCCTGGACACGTGGGCGGTGAGCTTCTTTTCATCGTCACCGGCGTCGATGGCCACGAACCGGCGATCCCAGATATAGGTGCGGCGGCTTCCTGCCAGCCGGTCGAGGTCGTCGTGGTCGCGCAGATTGTGCAGATTGTTGAGATCGACGAGCAGCACCGTGCGCTTGCCCCGGCGTAGGAGGCGGCCGGGAACGGTGAGGGCGGGCTGACCGGCGTGGGGCGCGTCGAGGTAATAGGCGAACTCGAGGCGCCAGCGCCGGACCGACTGGTGGATCTGGTAGTGTACCGTGCTGCGATCGAAGAGTCGGCCAAGCTCCCGGGCCCAGGCTATCTCGGCGAACTGGTCGTCGTAGTTGTCCACGTAGGACGCGCTTCCGGTCGCAAAGCCCCAGCGCAGCTGGCGGAAGGCGAATTGCACCTGGTAGACCAAAAGGGCTGCCCCGGCCACGAGAGCCAGGGTTCCGATCGAGGAGCGGATCCGAAAAGGGCGCTGCAGGGGCCGGCAGCCGAGCGTCTCGGTCAGGAACCGCCAGGCGTGCATGACGACCAGCGCCCCTCCTACGGCGAAGGTCGGACCGAGGTGGTAGGTCCAGTAGCAGTGTAGCTTGCCGGCCTGCTGGAACACCCCGGAGTGGATCAGCTGGACTGCGAGGAACAGGGCGGGGACCAGGTGGATCAGCTCGAGCTTGCGGCGGACTGCCTTGTAGGCGGCCAGCAGCAGCCAGGTCCCCCCGAGCGCGAGCAGCGCGATCCCGCGCAGGTCCAGGGCCCGGGAGAGCAGCAGGTCCAGGTAGCCCGACTGGGAGGTCGAGCGCCAGTGGAAGGAGTTCCACATCCCGTCCAGGTTGCCGCGGACGATCGAGATCCAGAAGAAGAACCCGAAGAAGTTGGCCAGGACCACGACCGAGAACACCGTCAGCCAGGTATACTCCCGGCGCCAGGAGATCCAGCCCGGATGACGTCTCAGGCCGGTCGCCAGGGCGTGGCTGGCCAGCATGGCCGACAAGTAATATCCCGGCCAGTCGAACTGGACGGCCATGGTTGCGGCGAACAGGCACAGCAGGAGGTGGCGCCTGCGCAGGGTGTCGAGCCAGCGGAAGTAGAAGTACAGCAGCACGAGGCACCAGAAGATCGAGCCCTGCTCGTGGTTTGTCATGTTGGCAAAGATCAGGTTGAGCGGGGTCAGGGTGTATATGCACGCTGCCGCAAGGGCCGTGCCCGGGCCGGAAAGCCGCCGCACCAGCACGAACAGGACCAGAAGCGCAAGGAAGCTGTACAGGGCCGGAACAAGACGGCCGGCCCATTCCGCGTCCCCGAACAGCCAGCGAAAGGCGACCAGGTGGAGGTGCAGCCCCATGGGATGGTCGGTGTAAAGATCGCCCGGCCCGGGCGGGGCGACGCCAGTGTAGTACGGGGCCTGGGTGACGATGCCGAACCGGATCGAGTTGCGCGCGCCCATGGAAAAGGCGCCGCCGTTGAATCCATCGTGGCCCCACTGCCAGTAGTTGGCGACGCCGTGGAGGCATCCGAGGAAGAAGGCCAGAAACACGAGCGCGACCATGCTCCAGTAGAGCCGCGTGCGCAATTTAGACCTGGGTTCGGCGTTCGGCTCCAAGACTCAGCTCCATCCGCCGTCGAAGGCCACCGCCGCCTGGCGGCCATCGTGCAGACCGCGGACCTCGATCGCCAGGGTAACCGCCCGGCCGGCGAAACGGATGGTGTCGATCTCCCGCGTGAGGATTCGGCTACCGGTCCGGGCGGGAACCTTGAAGCGATCCAGGACGGTGTCGTCGATTTTCACAACAACTTCGGCCTCGCCGTGCAAACCGTCGGGAACCGCATAGGCGAGCGTCAGGCCTTGCCCGGCCCGGAGGTCCGGCCAGCGCACGCGGCGGATGCGCCCCCGGCGGCCGGTGGGCACCAGCAGCATGGACCGCTGTTCGCCGCCCACCCGGATGCCCTCGGGCAGGGCCAGGCCGGCCATCTGTCCGAACACCGTCCGATCGAAGTGGCTGCATTCCCAGGACATGTGCTCCCAGGCCAGGAAATCGCAAGGGATGCCGTTCAGGTCCACCACTGCCCGCCGCAGCGCCTGCTGGCTGCCGATCCTGAAGGGCTTCAGGCCGGCGGCGACCCTACGCGTCGTGCCGATGGCCGCCAGGACGGCCAGCAGCATCGCACAGGCCGCCAGCGCCCTCCGGCCCCTCAGCAGTCTCGCCAGGGTTGGCAGGCCGGACGATATCCATCCGATAAGCGGCGCGACCGGGATGACGAGCAGGAGGATCCCCAGGATCGGCCAGCCCGGCCTTCCCCTGTCCCCGGCCACGCCCGGCAGCGCCAGCGAAAGCGCCAGCACCAGCAGCGCCAGAGTCAACCGGCGATCCTTTCGCCAGGCGGCGAACAGGCCGAGGGGCGCCAGGGCGATCAGGGGCAACAGGGCCCGGGCCGGCCCCGGCGTGCCCAGGCCGTCCGCCAGGCCGGCGAGCGAGCCTGCCCAAGAGGCTGACGAAAAACCGAAAATGAGCTGCCAGAGCACCCAGGCAACCAGGACGGGACCGGCCGCGATGGCGAACCGAACACAGGCGCGCTTGCCCTGCCAGGCCGCCAGGCCGAGCACCGCCACGGCCGTGAGCCAGGGCGCACCCGCCACCCAGGCCGAGAGCACGGCGCACGCGCCGGCGGGGGCGAAGCGGTGGTTCAGGGCCAGGTCCAGGGCACACAGGGCCAGGGCCGCCGCCAGGAGCGAGGGCCCGGCCGCGAGCAGGTCGGCCCGGAAGACCGGCAGGAGCGTGGCGCCAAGCGCCATGACCGCTGCCGTCCGTTGGCCGGCCAGACGGGCCATCAGGCGCGTTACGAAGAACACGGCCGTGCCCAGGGCCAGGAGCTGAAGCACGACCAGCCCTGCCGCACCGAGCAAGGTGTCGGCGTGGTATGCGTTCTGCGAAAGCCTCTGTTGTATCGTCGGCCCGAAGGGCAACCTGGCGCAGACGGCCGCCACGGCCAGGAACGCAGCCACTAACGGAGCACCTAGGTCTTCGAGCTCGACCCGGGAGTGAAGGCGTCTCACGCCCTTGGCCAGCATCGAAAGCGAGGCGGCCAGCGCCGGCAGCAACAGCACAATGGCCGGCCAGTGGAACCGGTCGCCCTCGTACCGGTAACAGGCGAACAGCGCCAGGCTGATCAGCATGCCGAGGACCGCGGCAACACAGTACAGCGGTCGCCTTCGTGCCAGCAGCAACAGGCCGGGCAGCCCCAGCGCCAGGATGGTGAAGCGGTTGACCAGGCCCCAGTGCCCCGTAAAGATGCGCCCCAGCCCGTCGAGGAACGGGACCGTGAACGAATCGGTGTGGGAGAAGACCTGCTGCAATCCGTTCACGACCACCAGGGTGCGGTTGTAGCCGGTCCACCAGGGGCGGCCGAACATCCAGGTGTTCAGCAAGGCCCATACGGCTAGCACCACCGCGCCGCCGATCAGCGCCCGCCTGAGTCCGGCGAGGTCGCGCCGTTCGACGAGCAGAAGGATCAGGCAAGGCGTCCAGACCAGGCAGGTGGGTCTGAGCACGACCGTCAGGCCCACCATCACCCCTGCCAGCGCACCGCGCCCGGTGGCGATGGCGGCCAGCCCGGTGAGCCACAGGCCGAGCAGCAGGATGTCGACGTGGTAGTCGTAGGTGTACTCGCGCACGGCGGGGGTCAGCAGCAGCGTCAGCACGGCCAGTCCGGCCACACTACCGCAACTCGCTCCCTCGCGCACGAAGAGGTATCCCGCGCCCGCCGCCAGCCCCAGTACCAACAAGTTGAACAGCAACGTGCCCGCGAGCCCGAACGCGAAAAACAGCGGAGTGGACAACACGGGCATCAGGTAGGGATGCTTGGGCCAGTACTCCCCGTTGCGGCCGAGGGCTATGTTGCTCCAGCCCGGGTCCAGCCGGTGGTTCCAGCCCAGCTTGCCGTCGTACCACGAGGCGGCGAATCGGTGCTGATCCAGACTGAAGTCCTCGACTATCGTCGTGTTGACGTTCGTGTAGAAGCGGCCGTCGCGCTTGATCCAGGTGTTGGGCATGTACCATGCGGCCACTTCCGCTGCGGCGAAGACCAGTATGACCAGGGCGAGAACGGCGGCCCCTTGCAGTCCAGCGGGCTTCTGACTCGGAGCGTCGACCCCGTCTTCCGGTCCCATGCCGTAGCTGTAGCCGGGCCGCGATAGGCTGTCAAGCATCTGCGGGGGATTGTCCCATCCGAAGCTCGAGCATGTGATATACTATTCTTCCTGTTTTTGTTCAACAACGAGGTTTACTCTATGATCGGAACCTGGGTTTTTCGCGCGACGGTTGTTGTGATTTTCGTTGTGTCGGGTGCGCTGACCGGCTGCAGCTCCGACCTGGCGGGACCCAACCGGGCGCCGGTGGCGGTCGCCGGGGCTGATGTGGTCGTGAACGTCGGACTGACGGCGATCCTGGACGGAAGCGCCAGCTACGACCCGGACGGGGACGCCCTGACCTACGAGTGGTCGTTGCTCGCGGCGCCGGCGGAAAGCGCCGCCGGGCTGATCGCCGACCAGGGCCTGGAGACCGGGTTGACGCCGGATGTGGCCGGGGTGTACCTGGTGGCGCTGACGGTCAACGACGGGAAGCTGGCCTCCGAGCGGGACGTCGTGCAGGTGAAGGCGCTGTTCCCGCCGTGCGAGTCGGATGACGACTGCGACGACGACGGGCTGTATTGCAATGGGGAAGAGATGTGCCAGGACGGGCGGTGCCTCCTGCTGGTGCCGGACTGCTCCGACCTGGACAGCCAGTGCTCCCGTGGCCTGTGCATGGAGGCCGACGAGGTTTGTGTGGCCGATCCCGTAAACGAGGGGGAGGCCTGCGACGACGGCCTGTACTGCAACGACGGCGAGACCTGCCAGTCGGGCGTCTGTACCGGAGGCGGTCCCTGGGACTGCTCGGACTTCGACGACCAGTGCACCCGCGGCCTGTGCCTGGAGGCCGACGAGGCTTGTGTGGCAGATCCCGTCAACGAGGGCCTGGCGTGCGACGATTCCGACCCGTGCACAACGTCGGAGACCTGCCAGGCTGGAACCTGCACGGGTGAGATCGACAAGGATGTCGACGGGGACGGCTTCATCGACGACCAGTGCGGCGGAACCGACTGCAACGACGACGCCGGCCAGGCCTATCCCGGAGCACCCGAGGGGCCGGTGTGCGTGAACTACTTCACCTGCTACGACCTGGTGGACAACAACTGCGACGGCGACACCGACCAGGCTGATGCCGGCTGCGCATCCGCCCCGTTCATCTGCATCGACGGGCCGGCCGATCCGGTGTCGACGGGCGATCCGACGGGAGGTGACGGAGATGCGATCGTCGTGTACCTGGACGCGCCCGGCTATCCGACGGATCAGATCGTCTGCTTCACCGACGACAGCCGGCTGCAGAAGCCCCAGGTGCTGTTCGCCGACGACTTCGAGATCGATAACGGTTTCGCAGGCTGGCAGCGCAGCGACCCGGCCCGTGTGTCTCGCGTGGAATACTCGCCGGGATCGTTCGGTATCAGTATCTGCAGCGACGCCGACTACCTGCGGACAGACCCGATCAACACCCTCGGCCGCAGCCGGATCCAGCTGAGGTATGCGGCAGCGGCCCCGCTGCTGGACGATCAGGAATACCTGATCACCGAGTACTCGCCGAACGGCGGGACCGACTGGTACCCGCTCGACCTCCAGGGCGACGCTTACCTGAGCGACGGCTTCCAACTCTTCACCCACATCCTGCCGCCCAGCTGCGAGGATGTACCCGACCTGCTGATCCGGTTCTACCGCCACCGGGGCGACGACTCGGACTGCGCCGTGGTGGACGAGGTCGAGATCAGCGATCTGCCGCCCCCGACGGTCAGCTGGACGGTGTTCGCCAACCACTTCGAGGTCGCGGAGGGCAACTCCCCGGCAGATATCTGCATCGACGAGACCATCGTGGGTTTCGACACCCAGTGCAACAACGACGAAGACACCTGCCTGGACCAGACGGCCCAGAACCCGGCCAGCCAGGATGCGACCAACACCCAGGGCGTGTATGTCAACGACAACGTGCCTTCCTGTCTGCAGAAGAACGACGCGGACACCCGCTACGTGCCCGCCGGCAGCGACCTGGTGGCCGAGTTCCACCTGAAGCCTCACAGGCTCGACGGCAACAACCAGTACGCCAACGCCTGGTACTCCGATGGGATCTGGAAGCGGATGAACGGGGTCGGGGCCGGACGCTCCCAGATCTGGGACTGGTACCGGTTCGTCATGGAACCCACCGCCATCGGCCTGACCGCCCTCGTCCTGGCCTTCACCATCCCGGACACCACCAACGTGGACGATAACCGGGGTATCCTGCTGGACGATCTCGAGCTGAGGTGGCACCGCTCCAGCCTGGATCGGATCGGGCCGTTTTCGGACAACGCCGACGGCAGCTATTCTGCCGCCATCCAGTCCGACCTGGCCGGTACAACCGACGTCACCTGCATCTTCTACGGGCAGGACCCCCCCCTGGTGAGCGACGGGACGGGTGACAGCTCGGGTCCGTTCCCGATCCAGTTCGAGGGCTGGGTGCGACGGCGCAGGCTGACCTTCCGCAACGGCGGCCAGGCCGAAAACCTGATCGACTTTCCGGTGCCGGTGATTCTGAACGACCTGCGAATCGACTACGGCCAGACCCGGGACCAGGGCCAGGACGTCCGGTTCGTGGCTTCCGACGGGGTCAGCGTGCTGCCGCACGAGATAGAGGTATGGGACGAGGCCGGCACGTCGGTCGTCTGGGTGAGAGTGCCGCTGATCACGGGCGGATCCGACGGGGACTTCATCTGGATGTACTACGGCAACCCGAACGCCAACGACGCCCAGAACCGGACCGCCGTATGGGATGCGAACTTCCTCGGGGTGTGGCACCTCGCGGAGCGGTCCGGTACGACGGCATTCGACTCGACCGCCAACGGCAATGACGGAGACTACGTCAACTCACCCCAGCTTGATCAGGCCGGCGGCTTCGGGGACCTGGCCGTCGATTTCGACGGAGGGAACGACTACATCGATCTCGGAGCGCTGGACGTCGTGGGCGCCAGCGGCGACGACGGGATTACCCTCGAGGCTTACGCCCGGCTCGGTGAAAACACCGGCGCGGACTGCCGCCTGATCTCCAAGGCCACCGGCGGAAGCACCAACGAGCACTTTTGGATGCTGTCCATCACCAACGGCAACCGGCTGCGGTTCCGTTTGAGGACGGGCGCGGTCACCGAACGGATCGCAGGCTCGGGCGATACGAACGACCTCCAGTGGTTCTACGGCGTGGCCACCTACGACGGCAGCAACATGCGCATCTTCTTCAACGGCGGCCAGGTGGACTCATCCGGCAAATCGGGCACCGTGGCCACGGACGGCAGCGTGCAGAGCTTTGTCGCCGCGAACCCGCCGGATACCTACGCGCCCTGGATCGGTCCGATATCGGAGGTCCGGCTGTCGAACATCGGCCGCTCGGCTGACTGGATCGCGGCCCAGTACATGGCGATGAATGACGATTCGGCGGACCCGTTCGTGGTCTTTGGGCCCGAGGAAGGTCAATAGTGGGGGCGGACCTGTCTATCGTCATCCCGGCCTTCAACGAGGAGGACCGTCTCGAGAGGTCCCTGCCGCTGGTGCGTCGATACTGCCGGCGCGCCTGGCCGTCTCACGAGGTGATCGTGGTCGACGACGGCAGCACCGACGGGACCTCGGAGGTGGTCTCCAGGCTCGCCGGGGAGTGGAAGAACCTCGGGCTGCGCGTGCTTGAACGCAATCGCGGCAAGGGGTATGCGACCCGCACCGGGGTGTTGGCGGCGCGCGGGGAGTGGATCCTGTGCACGGACGCCGACCTGTCCATGCCGATCGAGCAGGTCGAGCGGTTTCTCGCCAGGGGAGGGGAGCACCCGGTCGTGATCGGCTCCCGCGTCATCCCCGGCGCCTTGGCCTTGCGCCCGCCGCCTCTCCACCGTACGGTCATGGGCCGGGTGTTCAACTGGATGGTGCGTGCCCTGGTGGGCGGGAACCATCTCGACACCCAGTGCGGCTTCAAGCTCTTTCGCCGGGATGCGGCTCGGGCCATCTTCAGCCGGCTGGAAGTCGAGGGGTTCGCCTTCGACGTCGAGGTGCTGTACCTCGCGGACCTGCTCGGCTACACCGTCTGCGAGGTGCCGGTGTCCTGGCAAGACCAGGATCATTCCACGATGAGGCTGTTTTCCGACCCGCCCAGGATGTTCCTGGACATACTGAAAATCCGTCTCCGCCACTTACGCCGGGGATAGACGAGGTTGCCTGGTTGAGTTCGCGATCGATACGTCACTTGGTGAACTTGGTGATCGGATTTTTGTGCCTGTCCGGCTGGGGAGTGCGGGCCGGGCCGGTGCAGGTGCGCAGCAGCCACGAGCAGCGGCAGGTCGGTGACGGGGAGAGTTTCCTGTGGCTCGAGCCACACCAGATGATGCTGCTGAAGGTGAGCGGGCCGACACACCTGGGCCTGCGGCTGCGACAGGTGCTCACCCCGGGACGGGCTCCCGTGCCGGTGGACCTGACCGTGGTCCGGGACGATGCGGTGCAGGGCACCGCGCGTTTCAAGGTATCCGCGTCCGGCGGGGAGCTGTCGAAAGAGGTGCTGGTCAAGATCGACGTGCCGTCCGGGCGGCACACCTACCGCCTGCTGGTCTCGGGGCCCGAGCGGGGCGTCGTGCTCAAGCCGTTTTCCGGCTCGATCCGGCCCGACAGGCAGGCCATCGTGGCCACCCCGGGCGGTGACCGCGTGACCGAGCCCGTACGCGAGCGCGGGCCGCGCCGCAAGCGACGGAAGTCCAGGCCCAGGCCGCTCGATCCCGAGCCGCCCGAGCTGCTCGATCCGGTTGCTGCGGCGACCGTGGCGCGCTCCGAGCCCAAGACCTACCGTATCGAGCACCGCCCCGACGAGGGCGGCACCTGGTTCGGTCCGGGCGTCCGCACGGCCGGCAGCCTCGGGGGGATGTTCCTGCTGGGCGCCACGGTCATGATCATCAGCTCCAGCGTCCAGGAGGACCGGGCCAGGGCCGAGCGCTCACAGAATGCCGCGCTGGTGATATACTCCCTGGCCGGCGCGGCGATCGTCACCGCCGTGGTCTTCCAGCTGATCGAACGGCCCACGGCGGAGCCGTCAGGAGGCCAGGCGCCACTCGCCCTGCTGCGCTTCTGAATCAGCCGGAGAACCGCTGCTCGAGCAGGTAGGCTATGGCCTCCTTGGCGCAGTGGTCGCAGTAGCCGAACCTGTCGACGAGCGCCCGGCGTATCCCCGAGGCGGCCTCGTCGTTCTTCGGGTCCAGCTTGTGTTCGTCCATGTGGGCCAGGAAGTTCTTCAGGTTGCGCTGGATGGTGGCCTTGCGCTTGTCGACGAAGTCGTCGCGCAGGCGTTCGAACATGGAGGGAAACACCCTGGCGTACTCGGGCTTTCCCTGCACCGAGCGACCGTCCCGCTCCGCGTCCAAGGCGTAAGCGCCGACCCGGGAGATCAGGTTCTTGCGGAACGTCTCGGCGTCCTCGTCCCCGGTCCGGATGATCCCCTCGACCTCGGCCATCAGCTCGTCGCTGGGCGGAACCGGGGAGCCGGTGACCGGGTCGGTCAGCTTCTCCTTGCGCAGCCAGTGGCTGACGTGCTGGACGTAGCGGTCGAACAGGTCCTGGTAGGAGGACTCGGTCACCAGGCCCATGGCCTCGGCGGACTCCTCATCGATCAGATCCAGGTAGTGTTCGTCGATCATGGCCAGGATCTTGTCCTGGTCCTGGTAGTCGCCGTCGGGCCTGATCTGGAGGAACGCAAACACGCTCTTGTCGTCCAGCAGGCCGCGGATCTCGGCGAACAGGCCGAACGGGTTGACGCACGGGCGATCCTCGCGCTGGGCGGCGTTCATCAACAGCATGCGCACCTCGCGGGCCGATGCGCCGGTGCGTCCCTCGTAGTCCGAGCCGGTGAGCCGGTACAGCTCCGGAACCGCGTTCACGAGCTCCCGGGCGACGGCGGAGCGCAGGCGCACGGGCGCCTCGCCGCTGTCGTACAGCAGCGCCTTTTCCAGCGGGTTGAGGGATCCAACGGCCTCTGCCAGGTCGCTCGATGCACCGTCCGGAGCGCCGGGCTTGCACAGTCGGGTCAGGACCGCCCAGGTGGCGGCCAGTTCCATGGTGTGGGGCGCCAGGTGGCGGCCGATGGATTCCCGGGGAACCTGGTCCTGGTAGATCAGCACCTCGTCGCCGATACGACGCAGGTACGGCACCCGCACCAGCTCGAGCCGGCCCTTGAAGGAGGCGAAATCGGGGTACTCCTTGAACGAGTCGAGCAGCATCTCGTTGGTGCTGCCGATGAAGACCGTGTCCAGGTGCAGGGTGGAGCGCTCCAGGGTCACCTGGTTGTTCTCGCAGGTGGCCAGCAGGTACTTGAAGGTGTCGATGTGGCGCTTGAGCAGGTCGTTGTACTCCAGGAGCCCGCGGTTGGCGTCCACCAGCGGGCCTTTCGGCTGGAACAGGTCCAGGTGCGCGATGGCCCGCGGCAGCGAGGCCAGGCTGCGTGAGGCGGTCAGTTGCTGTTCGCCGGCGTCCACGTGCATCTGCGGCTCCACCGTGGCCACCGCCGAGCGGTAGCGGCCGGACAGCTGCAGCCGGACCACCTGGACGTGGCGCAGCACCGCGGCGGCGTTCCCGCCGTACGCGGCCAGGAGCGCATCGTGGATCTTGCGGCACTGGGCGCACAGGTCTCCGCGCCACAGGTATTCGGGAATGGGGAAGTCGGGATCCAGCCGGCCTTCGCGCTTGAGCTGTTCGAACATCGCCTGGCGCTGCTCGACGGGGAGGAGCAGCAAGGGGTGGTCCTTCAGCTCGCATTCGAGCACCGCGTCGATATCGGCGGCCGGCAGAAGGGCGAAAGTGTTCAGACCGTCGGCGGCCTCGGAGCTCCGTTCGCCGAATCCGATCGAGCCGCGGACCAGCTTCTCGGTGGGGAACAGCCAGCGGAAGCGGTACAGGGCGCCCTCGTCGGTGAACGAGTAGTGCTCCATCCCCTGGGCGATGGCGCAGATCAGCGAGGTCTTGGCCGATCCATTGGGGCCGTGCAGCAGGATCAGCCGGTTGACCCGACCCTCGCGGGTGAAGTTGTTCAGCAAGCGATAGATGGCTTCCTGGGCCTGCTCCTGTCCGGCCACCCGGCCCGCGCCGTCGCGGAAGGCCGCGTCGAACATCCTGAAGCGCTTGTACTCGCCCACCGGCGTCTTGATCTTCTCCACCCCGAAGTGATCGAAGGTATCGCGGATGTAGTGGGCCGCTCCCCGGCACTGCAACTCCGGCTGCTGCAGGAGCCGTTCGAGATAGGCGGCGAAGCCCATGGGCTTGCCCTCGCGGTCGTAGTGCGCCTGGATCCGGTCACCCAACTCCTGGATGGTCTTTTCGTTCGTCATGGGCAAGAGCTTACAGAGCCGTCCTCGGACTGTCAATCGGCGCCGTCCCGCCGCGACTCGTAACTGGCCGCCGGTGTACGATTTTTGCCTGGGGGGCCACCTCGACATCTTTGACAGGCTGCGGCGCGCGGGCTATGATCCGAGCCGTACCGCGAGGAGTGTCCGATGCGCGTGCGACAGGCGAGTGCATTGCTGGGTCTGGCCGTCTGGCTCTATTCCTGGTCCTCGCCGGCCCAGATCTACAACATCACGCTTCTGCACACCCCGTCGGCTCAGACCGTCGAAGGCCGGGACTTGAAGATCTCGGGCAACATCATCGGCGCCGACCAGGTCAGCATCGCCGCCCTGGTCTACCGCTTGTCGGGCAAGGAGGAGTTCGAGGTCCGCGAGCTCAAGCTGGTCAGCGGGGACATGTACGAGGGCGTCATTCCGGGAAAGGACGTGAAGCCCCCGGCGATCGAGTACTACTGCTACGCGGTGGATTTCGAGGGCAACCGCCACATCGTGTTCGCTTCCGAACAGGGACCCCAGCGCGTGCCGGTGGTCGCGCAGGCGGTGAGCGAACAGGATCGGAAGCCCGATCAGACCCCGCGCGAAAAACCCGAGCCCGGACCGGGCGACCGGCCGGTTCCGCCGCCGGGACCGGTCGGCTATCCCGACGCCGTGCTCGAGCTGGCCACCCGCAGCCGGCAGACGGTCGGCAGGGCGCCGGCCATCGCCTCGGTGGTCGTTCGCCGGCAGATCGAGGCCATGGGCGCCCGGACCGTGGCGGACGTGCTCGACCAGTTGCCGGGCATCAGCATCGCGCGCTCGGTCACGGGCGACTTTCGCATCGCGCTTCGCGGCGTGCAGTCCGACCCGGAGATCCTGGTGCTGCTGGACGGGCATCGCATCAACGATCCGTATTCGGGCGCCGCCTTGCTCGAGTTCCCGGCCGAGGCGGTCGAGCGGGTGGAGTTCATCCGCGGACCGGGCTCGGCCCTGTACGGCACCGGCGCCTTCATGGGCGTGATCGATATTATTACCCGCAAGGGAACCGGGCTGCACGTCGACGCGGCCTACGGCCTGTTCAACGAGGTGCGGATCTCTGCCGGCGGCGGATGGAGCGAGGGCGACTTCGAGATCGGCGGCCAGGTCCAGTTCATGCGGACCGGCGGGCAGGATCGAAAGGTCGAGCAGGACGTGCTGACAGGGGTCGAGGGAACCACCAGGACCTCCTCCGACGACATGTCCAACACCCCCGGCCCGGTGGACGACGGCCGGCTGCAACTTCACGCCCAGTTCCAGTCCGTGCTGAAGGACCTGGGCGGGGGCGAGCTCACGCTTCTGGGACACTACTTCTTCCAGACCCGGGGCGCCTTCGTGGGCAAGTTCAACTCCCTGGACAGCGGTTCCGACCTCTCGCTGCACCTGGTCAACCTGGACCTGGGCTATCGGGTGCCGCTCGGCCAGATGGTCCGGCTGGACTCGCGCGTTTACTTCGACACCCACGTGGTGGAGCGGGCCTTCATGGTCATCCGGGCCCCGGACAGCGATGTCAGCAACGCCTACGAGGCCGGGTACGTGGTCTTGTCCGAGGGACTGCGGGAGATCGACAGCTACCAGAGCCTGACCGCCGGCGCGGAGGTCACGTCGACGATCGAGCTGCTCGAGAACAACAGCCTGGCCGCGGGCGTCCAGCTCGAATACCTGGGCCTGGCGGAGTTCACCCAGGAACGGGACGCCGGCGATCTGAATAACATACCGCCGTGCGACGCCTCCGAGGAAGGCTGCTTGTCGATAAAAGGCCACGAGCTTCCGTGCGGCAGCCACGAGGGAGCACCCTCGGGCAAGGACCGCATCGTGTTCGGCTTCTTCGCCCAGGACCAGTGGAACGACATCCTGCCGGGCCTGGACCTGCTGGCCGGGTTCCGGCTGGAGTACTTCACCGACTTCGGCCTTGCCTTCAACCCGCGTGTGGCGGTGGTCTACGGGCCCATCGAGCAGCTGCGCATCAAGGCGCTATACGCCCAGGCGTTCCGGGCGCCGACCTTCCGGGAGCTGTACGACGACGCGCAATTCGACCCGATCCGCTCCATCCAGGGAGAACCCGATCTCAAGCCGGTCAAGATCAACACCCTGGAGCTCGGCCTGGAAGGGCACCTGGAGACCGGGCCGGTCGACTTCCGCCTGCGCGGCAACCTCTTCTTCAACTGGATCGACGACAGCATCGAGAGTGCGGACAAGGGCTATGGTCTGGCCTGGGACAACGTCGAGTCCATGAACGTCTTCGGCACCGAGGTCGAGGGGATCGCGCGCTTCGGGAAGCGCAACCGGCTGTTCGTCAACAGCTCCTGGTACAGGGCCGAGGTCGAGGTGGCCGGCCAGCCCGAGTCCAGCTACATCACCGACGTGCCGCAGATGCGCCTGAACCTGGGCATGGACCTGGCGGTGGCCGATTTCCTGAACCTGCACCTCGGCCTGCGTTACGGCAGCGAGCGGCGCAACAACGTCCGCCAGCGCCTGGAGCTGCTGCGCTCGTTCAGGATCCCGGCGTACACCCTGGTGCGGTTCGGTCTGTCGACCGAACCGATCCTGCTCGACCACCTGGTGTTCTACGCACACTTCTACAACGTTTTCGACCACGACATGCGCGATCCACCGCCGCGACCGGATCACCTGCCCGGCTACCTGCCGCGGGCGCCGTTCACCTTCCTGATGGGCGTCGCATGGCGGCCATGAGTCGCGCGATCGATACGGGAGAATAGAGTCATGCGATGCGGAACCACGGCTTTGATGGTCCTGGCGGCCTGGCTCGGCGCGACCGCCTGCGAGGTCTTCAACGAATCGTGCCCGGTGACCCAGCCCGAGGTGTGGGGCAAGGGGCTGTCGGTGGATCTCGACATCCGCAGGGAGTACGTCCGCCAGTGCGAGGCGCCGGTGGGGAACTTCCTGGCCGACGCGCTGCGGCTCTATCCTTACGGGCTCAAGTACGACGGTCTGAACGTGGTCGTCTCGGTGGGACTGATCAACGCCGGCGCCATTCGCGACGAGGTGGTCTGCGGCGAGGCCGGCTCGACCCGCGACCGCATTCCCGCGGGCCCGATCACCGACCAGGACATCTACCAGTTGCTGCCCTTCCACGAGGACAGGGTGGTGGTGGTGCGCATGACCGGCCTCCAGCTCGATCGGGTGCTCGAGCGCGCGGTCTCCAGCCTGACCCTGTCGGGGGACGAGGGGCAGGAGGGGCACTTCCTGCAGGTGTCCGGCCAACTCGGCATCCAGATCAATGTCGACTGCGACGGGGCGTTCCAGACGCTGACCGACGGCGGCAAGGCCATCGGCGTTCCCGGCGAGCGCATCACCGGCAAGTGCCTGGGGTCAAATTGCACCCCGATCGAGGACACCTACGTGTACTACGTCGCCACCCTTGACTACCTGGTCGGCACCGACGATCAGGACGTGCCCAACGACGGCTTCGTCGGCTTCCACTATTACGAGCCGGGCAACGATCCGCCGGAGGTGATCCAGACCAATCTGCCGGTCAACAAGGTGGTGCGCTACTGGCTGGTCAACTATGAGGACGGGCTGAGGGATGAGCTGGGCGACGAGAAGGCCGATGAGATCCTCAAGGGCTACCCGGCCGTGGAAGGCCGGCTGAAGTATGACCCGGTGGGTTGCGAGGAACTGGAAGGGGTGTGCGGACGGCCCGCGGAGTGACTCTCTACGGGTCAGTCCTCGTCGTCGTCCAGACCCGTGTTGATGGACGGTAGCTTGCCGATCTGTTCGCGTGCGAGGCGCCACGCCTGCTGTACGATCCAGGACAACGAGCGATCCTGTCGCAGGGCCTCCCGCTTGATCTCGGCCAGCATGTCCTCGGGAAAGTACAGGCTCTGTTTCCGCTTGTCCGTCTGGGCGCTTTTCTTGTCCTCGGCCATCGAAAATACCTTTCGTCGCGTCGGCCCCGGGCCGGTGTGGTCAAAGCTGCGCGAACAACCGCGCCTGTAATACGATCTGCAACAGTGTACTACACTGTAGGTGCTGGTGTCAAAACCTGCGTCATTGTAGGTGCCTGTCGCCTACCGGCGCCTCCGAATACCGTTCGCTTGCTTGCGCTGCCGGGCGGTTTCTGCTAGTTTAGAACAGACGGGGAACAAGGAGGAAGGCACACATGCTGCGTCTGTCGAAGTGGTTGGGTTTCGGGCTGTGCGCGTTCGTGCTCGCCTGTTCTCTGCCCGCCCTGCTGGCGTCCGGATGTGATGATACGACCCTGGATGTAGGCGATCCGATCATCGAGGTCGAGCCGGATGCGCTGGACTTCGGAACGCTGAACGTGGGCGAATCCAGAAATCTCACCTTGACCGTCAGCAACACCGGCACCGCCTCGCTGAAGATCTCGGGGCTCGACGTCGATGACGACGCCGAGTTCGTGATCGAGACGAAGGACGGCCAGCCATTCGACATGGACGAGCCCATCGGCCTGAGCCAAGGGAGCTCCATGGAGTTGTCGATCTCCTTTGCGCCCGACGAACGCGATGTGTACGCAGCCGATCTCGTCATCTACTCCGATGCCGAGAACGAGCAGCAGGTGCGCGTGCCGCTCTTCGGCTCGAGCTCGGTGCCGGACATCGAGGTCTCGCCTCTGCGGCTGGACTTCGGCGGGGTGGGCCTGAACTCCACCTTGTCGCTGTTCCTGACCGTGACCAACCGGGGGGATGCGCCGCTCCTGGTGAATAAGTCGTCCGATCTGGAACTGGCATCCGGCAACCCTGATCCGTTCTCCTTGCACGGCCAGGACCTGAACCTGGCCTCCGGCGAGCAGAGAACTATCGAGGTGGTGTACGGGCCCAAGGACTTCGAGCTCGACGCGAACGGCGACGTGATCCCCGACGAGGACGTGCTGTTGATCCACTCCAACGATCCGGACGATTACGAAAACCCGGTGTTGATCGACCTGTCCGGCCACGCCTCGGGCAACCTGTGGCCGGTCACGGCGATTTCGATCGCCGAGATAACCAAGCTCGATGGAACGCCCCTGGCAGACGCCTGTGCACCCGCGCCTTCAGATACCGTCCTTTTCCAGGCAAGGGTCCGTGACCCGGAAGGCGGACAGATACAATCGTCAAACCTCCTCTGGGAGATGAAAGACCGGCCAGCCAACAGTATCAGCCGCCCCCCGGAGCGTGTAGATGACATGGCCGAGCCGCCGGACTTGTTCTATGCATCTTTCAAGGTGGATCTGTGGGGCGACTACGAGGTCTGCGTATTCGCCAGCGATGCCCAGGGCAACATCGACGAATACGATCCCGCCGAGGTCTGCGACTGCCCGACCGCCAACGCGTCCCAGGACTACAGCTGCCACTGCATGCGATTCACCGCCATCCCGCGCGAGGATATCCGGATCGAGCTGACCTGGGACATCCTCGGCCCGGACCTGGACCTGCACCTGGTCGCGCCGGACGGGGAGTTCTGCACCCGCTCCCTCGATTGCAGCTTCAACCCGTGGGATTTCAATGACCCGAACTGGACCAAGACAGCCTGCGTGGATTCCGGGGCGATAATGACCTGCCGGCCGCCCGACTGCGATCCGGTTGCGCTCGGTTGCTTGCGCTGCCAGGAGTGCTACGACAACGCCTGCCACTGGAAGAAGTGCTCGGGTTCGGATTGCTACTGGGACGGCCGCCACCCGGACTGGGGGGTGCTGTGCGACGAGGTGGACGATCCCGCGATGCCGATCGATTGCACGGGCGGTTGCCGGGAAGAGAAGCTGTACCTCAATCGCCCCGAGCAGGGCATCTACACCGTGATGGTCAACTACTTCGATTCGGCCGGAAAACCCACAACCACTGCCACGGTCAAGATCTTCTTCAAGGGCGACGTGAATCCCACCGCCGAGTTCACCAGTTATATGACCCCCGATGACCCTGAGACCCCGCAGAAAGAATGTGACACCTGGAACGTGGCCCTGATCACCTGGACCGATCCCGAGGACCACCCGGTGATATACCTGGGCGATTCACACTCGTCGCGCTGTTGCGATTAGTTCCCGGGCTGTTTTCTTCTCTCGTCTTCGTCAGTGCTCAGATCCCTGCGACCAGGGGCCGGACCGTGCGGGCGGGTTCGGAGGTCAGGCGGATGGAGCGGGCCAGGTGGATGAGGGTCAGGGCCTGGCGCAGGGCGGGGCGTTCGGAGCCGGGATCCTGCCTGGAGTCCAGGAGGGCCAGTCGGTTCCGAAGGGCGTCCACCCGGTCGATTACCTCTTGCATGGGCAGGGCGCTGACGGCCGCGTCCAGGTCGGCCGGGGTGAGAAACGGGCTCACGGGTTCGGCCCGGGCCTGGGATGAGAACGTCCCTGCCAGGGATAGAACAATCAGGATTCCAGCGAGTTTCATGGCGGCCTCCATATCTGTAGCCCATTATCCTACATGTAGGACAATGTAGTCAATTTTCTTGTCATAACGATCGCTTGTCTGAGCACAGAGTGGCTGGTAGATTGGTCTACTCTAAGGGATTCGCACTGATGAGACGGAGACGGAGGCGGAGATGGGCTGGCGGCTGAATGGTCTGATGGTCGTCGTTGTGGCGGTTGCGTTGCCGGCGGTGTTCGCGGGCTGCCAGGAGGATCAGGGCAAGAAGGAGCAGCCCGTACCTTTCGTGCGGGTGGTCCGGGCCGAGCGCGCTCCGGCCAGGCTCTCGCTGACCTACTCCACCACTCTCCGTGGCAGCGTGGAGGTGCGGGTCTTCTCCCAGATCCCGGATCGCATCCGCGCCCTGTACGTGGAGCAGGGCGACGAGGTCCGCTCCGGACAGCTGATCGCAGTGATCACCCACAACCTGCTGTCCAGCGGGCTCGAGGCGGCCCTGGCGGGCCAGAGCTCGGCCCGGGCCCAGCTCGAGCAGCTCAGGAGCGAGCAGGCGCGCATCCGCAAGCTGTTCGAGGCTCAAGCTGTGGGCGAGGCCCAGCGGGACCGGATCGACAAGCAGGTGCAGGCCTCCGAGGCCGGCGTGCGGAGGCTCGAGGCCATGGTCAACCAGGCCGCCACCCGGCAGGGCAAGGCCTTCGTCCGGGCGCCCATCTCCGGCGTCGTCGGCCAGCGCTTTCTGGAGCAAGGCGACATGGCCGTGCCCCAGATCCCGATCGTGACCATCGTGCAGATGGAGGAGCTGAAGGCCGAGCTGAAGGTGCCGGAGTTCGAGCTGCCCATGATCGAAGACTGCATCGAGAAGGGCTACCCGGTCCTGGTGCGCACCGCGGGCATGCAGAACGACGCGGGTGAACGGGTTCCCATCCAGGCCCGGATAGTCCGGGTCAGCCCGACCATCGACCTGGCCACCCGCATGGCAACCGTGGAGATCCGGATCGACAACAGAATCAGGAAACTCAAACCGGGCATGTTGGCCGAGGTGGAGGTGGTGGTCCAGAAAAACGACGCAGCCTTGCTGGTGCCGGCTTACGCCGTGCTCAGCGAGGGCGAGGTGGGCGCTTCCGGCGACCGCATCCGCCACGTGGTGTTCACCGTCGAGGACGGCAAGGCCCGCCGCAGACCGATCCGGATAGGCATGCGCCTGCACGGGTCGCGCAACGGCGACGCCGGCCGGGTCGAGGTGGTCGAGGGTATCGAGGAGGGCGCCGCGGTGGTTTATCGCGGCCATCACCTGCTCGAGGACGGGGACCAGGTGGTCGTGGCCGGGGGAGGGTCCAGTTCGTGAATCTCCCCGGCCTTGCCGTCAGGCGGGGGGTCACCTTCGCCATGATCTACCTGATCGTGGTCGGGGCGGGTTTCTACGGCCTGACCCGGCTGCGGCTGGACATGTTTCCCGACATCACCTTCCCGATGGTCACGGTGGTGTCGACCTACCAGGGCGCCAGCCCCGAGGACATCGAGACGGTGGTCACCCGGCCCCTCGAGGAGGCGGTGGCCGCGGTCGAGAACGTCAAACACGTCATCTCGTTCTCCAAGGACGGCGCCTCGGTGGTGATGGTGGAGCTCGAGTGGGACTCCGACGTCGACCGTGCCGAGCGCGACATCCGCAAGAACATCGATCTGGTCGCCAACTTCCTGCCGCCCGACCTGGACCGGCCGCTGGTGTTCTCGTTCGATCCGTCCATGCAGCCCATCCTGCTGCTGGCCGTCTCGGGCCCGTTCTCTCAGGCCGAGCTGCGGCACACCTGCGAGCACATGATCGAACCTCGGCTCGAACGCATCGAGGGTGTGGCCCAGGTTCTCACCGCCGGGGGGCTCAAGCGCGAGATCCAGGTTCGGCTCTTGCCTACGCGCATGCAGGACTACGGCATCTCGTCGGAGGCCGTGATCGGCGCCTTGCGGCTGAACAACCTGCGCATCCCCGGGGGTCAGTTGACCGAGCACGGGCGCGAGTTCCAGATCCAGAACATGGGCCAGTTCGAGACGGTCGGGCAGATCCGCGAGCTGGTGGTCGGCGTGAAGGGGATGGTGCCGATCAAGCTGCGCGCGGTGGCCGAGGTGGTCGACACCTTCAAGGAACCCACCCGCGTCATCCGCCACAACGGCAAGCCGGGCATCCTGCTGATCGTGCGCAAGCAGACGGGCGCCAACTCGGTACAGGCCTGCAACAACGTGGAGCGGGAGCTTGCCGAGGTGATCGACACCCTGCCGCCGGGCATTGTCATCCGGCCGATCTTCAACCAGTCCGACTTCATCGAGCAGTCCATCGGCAACCTGAGCAACACCGGCCTGCTGGCCTTCGGGCTGGCGTTCCTGGTCCTGCTGCTGTTCCTGTGGAACTTCCGGGCCGCCCTGACCGTGGCATGCGCGATCCCCATCTCGGTTATCTCCACCTTCCTGGTCATGGACGCGGCCGGCATCACCCTGAATATCATTTCCCTGGCCGGCCTGGCCCTGGCGGTCGGCCTGCTGGTGGACAACTCGATCGTGGTGCTGGAGAACATCTTCCGGCACATGGAGGCCGGCGAGGATCGCCGCAAGGCCGCCGTGGCCGGCGCCAGGGAAGTGGCCATGGCCATCACCGCCTCGACCCTGACGACCTTGGCGGTTTTCCTGCCGGTGCTGTTCGTGCCCGGGATCGCGGGCATGATGTTCAGGGACATGGCGATCACGATCTGCTTCTCGTTGACGACCTCGCTGGTGATCGCCCTGACCCTGGTGCCGCTGATGGCCTCGAGGATCGTGCGGGTCGAGAAGCGCGACCAGGACCGGCAGCGCGGTCGGGGCGCGTTGCAACGCGCTTACGGCGGGCTGCTCCGCTGGTCGCTCGGACATCGCTGGAGCACGATGGGCATCGCGACCGTCGCGCTCCTGGCCAGCGTCGGACTGACGCTTCCGAACCTCAAGCTCGACTTCTTCGCCCAGCAGGATTCGGGCATCATGCTGTTCCAGGCCGACGCCATGGTGGGCAGCTCGCTTCAGACCACCGACAGGCTGTTTGTGGAGTTGGAGGACGTCGTTCACGATACCGTGCCCGAGGCCACCGATGTGCTGTCCGACATCGGCTCGGGCGAGGGCTGGATCGCCATGTTCTCCAAGGGCAGCTACAGCGGCATCCTGCGGCTGAGGTTGAAGAAGCTGACCGAGCGCAAGAGGCTGGGCCAGCGCGGGATGTTCGAGATCGAGAGGGACCTGCGCGATCGGTTCGCCAGGATCCCCGGGATCCGGACCACCAAGTTCCATTTCTTCGCCTTCGGCGGCAACGACGTCGTGACCGAGATCTACGGCGACGACCTGACCAGCCTGCAGCGGATCGGTCTCGAGCTCAAGGCGCTGATCGAACAGGTCCCCAACGCCGAGGACGTGACCTTCAGCCTCGAGGAGGCCAAGCCCGAGTACGGCGTGTACTACGACCGCCAGCGTATCAGCGCCATGGGCCTGAGCACGGGCCAGATCTCCCGCGTGGTGTCGACCTACTTCCAGGGCACCCTCGCGGGCCGGTTCCGCGAGTCCGGCTGGGAGTACGACATCCTGGTCCGGGCCCCCGGGTCCTTCCGCAAATCCAAAGAGCAGCTCGAGGACGTGCCCGTGGCCACCCCGCTGGGCCAGACCGTCCCGCTCAAGAGCCTGGCCGACGTGCGCGAGCGGGTGGGGCCGGTGCAGATCATCCGCAAGGACCAGCAGCGCATGGTGACCATCACCTCGATCGTGTCCGGCCAGAACATGGGACAGGTGATCGACGACATCGACAAGGTCATCGGGGAGTACCGGAAGAGCCACGACCTGAGCGAGTTCTCGTTCCGGACCGCCGGAAGCGCCGAGGACTTCATGGATTCGATCTTCTGGCTGGGGATCGCCCTGGTAGTCTCGATCTTCCTGGTCTACATGGTCATGGCGTCCCAGTTCGAGTCGCTGGTCGCGCCCTTCGTGATCTTCTTCTCCATTCCCCTGTCCATCATCGGGGTGGTCTGGCTCCTGGTGCTGACCGAGACCGCCATCAGCGTCCCGGCAGCCATCGGCGCGATCATGCTCGTGGGCGTGGTGGTCAACAACGCCATCGTTCTGGTCGACTACACCAACCAGCTGTGCGCCCAGGGCATGAGAGTGTCCGAGGCCGTGTACAGGGCCGGCATGGTGCGCATGCGGCCGGTGCTGATGACCGCCATGACCACCGTCCTGGCCATGGTCCCGCTGGCCATGGCCCTCGGTGAGGGGTCCGAGGGCTGGGCGCCCATGGCCAGGGTCGTGGTCGGCGGCCTGGCCGTCTCGACCCTGCTGACCCTGATCATCATCCCGGTAATCTACCAGTGGATCGAAGGCTTCCGCGAGCGCAGGCGCGAACGTGCTGAAGCCGGCCGTTAGAGGTGCTCGTGTGTGGATGCGTCGGCATACTGTGACTGGGCATTTCCACCGGATTCTTGCCATACCGGGAAGCCATGGCTGCAAAGCGAAGGAAAAAGAAAGTTCGACAAAGGATAAGCCCTTCCGGAGGAAGTTTTCGGAGTCTGACTACGAAGAGGTGCGCAGGCTCGGCGATGAGTACAAGGGACGCCGGCCGCACAATGTCGCCTTGTGAGCTTATTTTTCTGGGACCAGGTCCAAGCTGAAGTTGAGCGCCTTTGCCAGCTTTACGATGGTGGAGATGGTCGGGTTGGGAGACTTCGCCGTGAACAATCGTCGTACAACCTCCGGCTTCGCGCCGATTCGTCGGGCAAGCTCGGCCTTGCTGAGATTGTTTGTTTTTCGGGCTTCGTCCAACATGCGGATGATCCTGTCTATGTTATCGATCTCAGCTCGCGCTTCCGCGTATTCGCGGGCGAACTCCGGGTCCTTCATCCGTTCTTCCAGGTACATGTCAAATGCGGTCCTGCGCTTGCCGGCCATCGTACGACCTCCTGTCATGAGACGTAACATAAAAGCTACGGAATCACAAGCTTAAATTCCATCACCATTCCATCATAAGTCCATCGGGCAGGCGTTCGAGTTGACCGTCCTGGCGCTCAGGCTCGACACCGATCTGGACGAAGGCATCGGCAAGACGCTCGACGAGATCATGCTGCACGAGTTCCAGGAAGTCGGGGATCTGCAGGTGCTGAGCAGCAGCGACGTTCTGGCAATCTTGAACATGGAAGAAAAACGCCTGAAGCTCGGGTGCTCCGAGGATTCGTGCCTGGTGGAGATCGGCGGCGCCCTGGGGGTGCCCCTCCTGGCCTCGGCCAGCATCGGCGCTGTCGGCGACCAGTACGTCATCAACCTGAAGGTCCTGGATGTCACCGAGGCAGCGGTTCTCGTGCGCTCCAGCGAGATCGTGCCCAGGGAAGACTCGGAGCTCATCAAGGCGGTCAGGAAGTCGGTGGCCAAGGTGGTTGCCGCCGGAGGCGCGGCAGCGACGCTGGCATGCCTTGCCGGGCAGGACGCGTCAGCAGCGCGAGAGGAGTACGAGGGCACATCGACCTGGCAGGATGACAAGGAAGCATACGAGACCAAGGCGTTGACCGCAGACGTGCTTTTCGGGATTACCGGTGCGGCCGCGATCACCACCGTCGTTCTCTTCGTCATCGGCAGCGGCGACGAGGAGCCGGAATCACCGGTGTCGGTGGCACCGACGACCGGTGGCGGGATGGCAACCTACTCGGTCCGGTTCTGAGGGGTGAAGAAATGCGAACCGTCGGATGTTTTTCTGTTTTCTTCCTGTTGCTCGGCCATGCCGGTTGCAGCCTGATCGAGGACACGAGTGGAAGGCAATGCGAGCAAGACTCAAACTGCGACCCTGGCCAGGTCTGCGACCTGCAGGCTGGAAAATGCGTCGAGACGGGTTGCGATGAGAACACCTGCTCGGGCCACGGTACCTGCGACG
>SDBT01003564.1_pt1 | contig 26829 bp, 13 predicted proteins | sample 2277101 | NCBI WGS metagenome assembly SDBT01 (sample SAMN10404973, study PRJNA504765) | marine sediment metagenome | isolation source: marine sediment core GS10_PC15, 103 cmbsf | place: Arctic Ocean: Southern Knipovich Ridge | collected 2010 | reverse complement strand
CAATATAGTCTGACCCCATTCACGGGCGAAGTATGCAAGCTCTTGGGGCACGATTACTCAGTTTTCAAAGTCGAACATAAATGCATGCCAGAAACAGCCATGCTATGCTGAAGATAATCGGTAGACCACGAGGTGCGACAAAACCCCATTTAACCGTGCCAACCGGTCGGCTCAACTGCGGATACTCATCGATAGTAGCGCCTTCCTGTTTAATCCCCTCAAGGCGGACTCGGTAATCCAAGAAAGACTTGATGGCAGCGCGAACGGAGATCAAAATGAGGAGAGAAGTAAAAAAACCCGCCAAGATTACAGTCGCGGCTAGTGCCGTTTTATTGCAATTCAGCGCTCCCCCAAGAGCTGTGAACAACAAAGTCTGTGCAACAAGGAACCAACTAATCCTGTGGTTGATTAGGTTATCTTCGTGCTCTAGCTCCGATCGGTAACGATTGTAAACCTCCCTATCCATTATTACCTCCTTTCTGGGTTGCCCAGCTCATTCTTCTGCAGATTTCAGGGGATGGATGATCTGAACAGAATCGAGGTTTTTTGCCACCTCTGTTAGGGCTAGAATCAGAATCATAAGGTGTACCATCATCCTTACGCACACGGTGTCGAATAATTCTCATAAAAAAGCTCCTTTGAAATTATATATTTTTAGGACTTACGCCGTATTCTATTAGTTTACTAGACGGTCATGTTGGTGAATATGTTGAATTACTCTCTTATCGCTCTCTTATGCGCCTTGGGGGCAGCAGACGCGGAAACTCCTAGGTGCCGGGCTAATTCTGCTAGTGGAATTCTAAAAACCTCTACATGTTTGGCGCGAACTACACCCCGTGATACAAGACCAAAATATTCAACAATACTCTTATCAGGAATATACTCCTATAGTATATCCCCTGGGGGAAACCCATTAAAAGCCGGATTTAGGCGGATGACTTGAGCCGCCAATCCGGTGTTGTGTAAAGTGAGCGATCACCTCTATGGAGTGGCCGGTTGGGACTTTGGGTTAACGGCTACGGGAATTATCAACGTCCATAATATTAAAATGACAGAACCAATCCATGACTCATGCAAGCCCCAAGCCGCGAAAGGACCTCCCAGTGAATAAAGCCACACAACAAACTAGATCGTTGTGACTATGAGCTGTGAGTTATGCCGAACATTTTGCATCCTCCACATATAAAAGGGAACAAGAACCAGTAGGACAATAGATACGATGAGTGTTCCCCACTTGGCCCTATCTGGGGGAATTATTCCTGCCAGTACCATATAGGCAGCGACAATTTCGCTGGGAATTAACTTGAGCAACCTGGTTCTGTACTCTTGGTTTACTTTAATCTCTCGTGCCATATTTATTAGCTCCTTCCTTGATTATTACTGTGCGTATCCTTCTAATTTTCATAAGTTAAGCTGTCCAACGTTCGAATTGAGATGAGACGGGAAAGTGAAACTTTCTCTCAGTCGGCCCGAATGAATCATTAAGAAGCCGAATCTTCGTTTTGTCCATTGTCAGGGCCAGACCCCAATTTCAACAATGTCAACGCCAGACCCCATTCCTTGACGCAAGATATCGAGAATATTGATAAGGCATTGGTTGAAAAAAGCTATAGTTTTAAGGATGTCGCCCTTTTCTTTACTAATCATTCACTGAGAATTGAGAAAATCGGTTCCGGAATCGAAAAGGTTGTTCCATCACCAAAGAAGTGTGGTATATAATAAAAGTATTATGATGGTATCTGCTGCACCAAACAAATGCATCCTGACTGGGATAGTCCGAAAGCTTGAGCTTAAGTCCGAGGCACCGCCCCAGTTCACTATAGAATTAGAAGTTCTGAATGCTGCAAACGTTGAGGACATGCCCAACTTTGGCAGACGGCACATTGGATCAACTGTCCGTGCCACGACCTCAGAAGATGTCTCGGAATTAACGAAGGGCGCCACCATCCTGTGTGATGCCGAATACGTAGGAGGCCCCTTCAGCGGCGTATTTCGACTGTCCAATTTTAGAGAATCGAGTTAACTACCGTCAAATCAGGCCACATCGAAAAGTGTCAACTGCCGCAGAACCCGTTGATCTAAAGCGGCAGCCAATTTGGCCAGTTGCTCTTTCAGACCGACGATTACATCCTCTGATTGTCCTGCGGCATTCGCCAAGCTTTGTCTGGATTCCCCAAGGATCTCACTTATTTTCATCTGCTGGATGGCTTGAAATGGCGTTACATCAAGGTTGAAGGTTGCAACCGATTGTGCTCGAGACTTAAAACTGAAAAGTTGCAGTGGATCTTGACCCACTCTCGGTGCAAAGGGCAACACATCCATCTCGGCCACTTGAGAAATAGTTGCAACCCCGGCTTCTTCGAACTCAGTAGCTAACCTGCGGCTCACACCCAGTAGATCTGCCGCTGACCGATCACCCAGTGCGCGCCGCCCCACTACTTCACCAACGCGAACGGTCAGATTCATGTTCGAGCCCGGATCACTTATGTTAGATACTGATATCTTGGAATCCCTGCCATCGTAAGACGTACAACTCGGATTTGTGCTTCCATTAAACAATCTATTTCCAGCGCTACCTGGAAATGGGTCTCCAATATCTCCGTCATCTATACCGTTCTCCAACTCGGTCAGTCCGTCAGCCTGCTCCAAGGCAACCAAAAAGTGGTTCTGATCATCATTATTAACCTGGTTATCATCGATATGCCATATGAGTAGTCCATCACCGGGGAGAGATTGATCAAAACCCTCTTTTCGCCGATTTTCGATAAGGAAATACTCCTTGCTCATCTGATCCCCTACTGGCAGCTTCAGTATCTCTGCGGAGGTAACTGAACCTGTAAGGGAAATTGCACGTTCTGCATCGAATACCACTCTGGGTGTCACCCAACCTAGTTTCATTTTACACCAGGCTGACATATGAGCGGGTGTCACCCCATTATTGTTCCAGGAACCACCTGCCATCAGACACCAGTCACCGATGCCACTTGAATCATAGCCCGTGTCATAGAGATCAGGAAGGCCAAGATTGTGTCCAAACTCGTGGCTAAATACACCAATTCTACCATCCTCAGGTTCTATGGTATACCCTTGTACTTTTACGCCATTCACTATAACTGGTGAAAATAACTCCGAACGGTGAGACCAAATGTGGTCAGGATCAAGGGTTGATTCTGCACCAGGTCCTGCATGGACTATAAACAGAGCATCAACGTAACCATCGTTGTCTAAATCGTAATGGGAGAAATTTGCATCGGCTTGAGCTAGTTGTACGACATCTTCAACCAACCTATGCACATTTTGAGGATAGAACCCAAATCCGTGCTCATTGTTTGTGTAGTAGGAATAGGGCTCCGGCGCCCGGTACCAGCCAAACACTTCCCCGATTACGTTGAGCTGACCATATGAAATTTCGTTGTAGTAGTCACGCATGCTACCATTTGGATAGTTTCCCTGGGAAAACAGGAGTTGCTCAAAATGTGTTACCTGCTCGCTCGATGTATTATCAGAAAAATCCACCAGTAGTACTAATCCTCGTTTTGTCCCTACAGCAGGCACAAACTCGCGTTTAGGTGAAACCAGCGTGTGAGCGCGAGAACTTGCTGGGCGGCTAATAATTTTGGCATAAGTTCTTAAATCAAGCACGTCAGGACCTGTAAAACTGCTTAGCTCAGCTCCAGACCTCACCAAATTTTTTGTTCTACGAATTTTCTTCAACAATTCCGGATGCGGTGGGACTTTGATAAATATATCTTTATTTGTCATCGTACCTCCTCCTTTATTGAATAGGGATCGTACCTTTTGCTATGACAGTGTAACACTGCTTAAATTTCCTTAAATCATAATTGTCAAAAAGAAAGATCTGGCCGTAATCATTCTAATTGAAAACTCATAGCAGATGAACCTTAACTTATAATCTTATGTACGTCCCCTATATCCGCCTTTTAATGAATACAAATATCTAGCGTGGTCCCAAGCGAACAAAATCGTTATTAAGTCAACAGGTTCATCTCGTAAGAATTGAAAAATCGTTAAGTTATTTTGTAATGAAATACCAAAAATATATCTTCCAACTCCTCTGGCTCGGGGGCAAGGCTTGTGTAATCGAGAGCTGCGCTGCGCTTCACTTGCATACTCATTTCCTTTGCGATATCCAGTTCGTCAAGGGTAAGTCCAGCATCGTTCACATTTATTGTTGCCTTATTCAACCCGCCATAGCTGTCGTTTTGAGGTAAGGCGATCAAATCCTCCGGATGAGCAGGATCCTTCGGAGAGGTAAAGGCATCCCCTTCGGAGTTAAAGTAAGACAAAACCATATGATAATCTCTATCATATTCTACCGTTTGAGTACATTTGGTAAACACTTCAATTTTCATCACAACGATGTTGCTATCCTGCGTAAAGAAGGGGAATCGCTCCTTACCTACTGTGAAATTCAAAACTTGTTCTCCACCTTCGACTGCTGGGTGGAGAAATCTGTGCCACTCTGTGGGGAATTCATGCTTCATGCTGAACATGCGCATCAACGGCATGTCTGGGAGTTCGAGTTCATCGGAGTTCTTTACAAAATCTACTATATAAGCAAGAGCATTATCCTTAAACAAACCGCCACTCTCCCTCGCCGTGTAATTGAGATGAAGAATAACATCAGAAATCGTTGTATAATCGAACTGGCGAAGAACTTCATTTCCGGCACCGGCACCTCCTAATTCAATCAGCCAGTCGCTGATAGTTCCGGCTCCTTCGAACGGAAGATAGCGCTCGTCCCTGAAGTTGAATTCGAACATACCTGCATCATTTTGTCCCTTGCTTGTGGCAATGGAAGTAACCGGAACAATGCTGGAACGAAAACGGGTATCATCGGTCCACAGCCCTGCATCGTGGTTGTGTTGGTAGCCATATTCACCAGGGGTGGTGTCAATGCGTAGGGTATTTTTCAACAAGCGCAGTGAACAATTAACCGTTGTATACGGGCCAGCAATGCATGGGATAGATAGGCTGGCGGATTTGATTCTCCGGAAATAATGGCCCTGGAAATCGAGGTCGAACAGTTCTTCGGGCAGCGACACGTAGCATTTGCCGGTCTCCCTCAGTTCAATGAGTGCTAACGGATTGAGCAGAGCAAGGGAAATGCTCTTGGTCAGTTCGAGTTCTCTCCTGTTATCTTCAAGATATGATTTTTCCAATTGCCTCAACGCCAGTTGCAGTTTTTCGCCCGAAACTAGTCCCTGTTTCGAATTGTCCCAATAACCGTACTGGATGAAACTTGCTGTTTCTGTTCCCATCTCATATTTGTATGCTTTTTCCGCTTTTTTAGCCATTTCATAGGCCAGGTTGTAGCTTTGCTTGTACACGGTAAAGAGCTGCTCCTTCATCCATTGATATAGCTCCTGATTAGTGAACTTATCTTTCAGGAAAAGTTCAATCTGCTTATTATTTTCAATCTGCTGCTTGTGGTTTTCCAGCTCTTTTTTAGCAATCTGTATTCCGATATCTGCCGAAGTTATCTGTTTATCCAGCTCGATGATTTGTCTTGCCGCCAGGTTGGCGTCCAGGGTCCAGCCCTGATCCCTGCGGATAAAGCCTGCCATTTTAGAGGCTTGAGCAGCTTGATAAGAATAAACAGCAGCAAAGATTTGTGGAATTTTTGCTGCAGAAGAAGTGGCAGACCCTAAATTTGAACCGCCAAAAGAAGAAGTTGCTCCAACACCGTATGGCGTTCCAAATGCGTAAAAATTGGGGATAGCACTCAATCCACTAGCTATACCCTCCATTCCTGTTGCAACCTGTTGCGAAAACATTGCATCCCATGACTTTTCCAAATCCTCCTTTTCTTTCGGTATAAGCTTCACCCCCCTCTCATCACTTTCTTCCAGCTTTTCATCCACATCAGTTTCAATTTTCTCAATTCTTGTATCAGCAGGCAATTGGCTGTCGGCTGTCAGTGTTGCACTAAGGGTCGGTTCTGCCGGAACAGTGACCGATTCATTTCCCAGCAGGTCTATGTAATGCTGCAGCCGGAATGCTGCGGTTTCGCGGGCTTTTTGTAAATTTTCTTTTCTGGCCTTTGCTTCAAGCACCTGCCGCTCCCGGATGGCTGTCACAAGTTCGAGCATGTTGGTTTCATGCGATGCTCGCAAGCGGCCCAGTTCCTCACCGTCTTTTTTCTCCAGGGCAGCAAGCAATGAAGAACCAAGTGCTTTTACATCTGCGCAAAATTCATTTGCCTTTTGCAGCAGATAGCTGAACCGGTAAATGGGGGGCGGGCTGGAAAGATCGGCCAGGATGCTGCCCAGGCTCAGGCCCTGTGATGCGGCCTGGATGAGTGCTTCCGGGCTTATGGGTGGAGCAAACAGAGCCAGCTTGCGTTCCACGCCGTCAATATCCTGGCAATGGCGGATTTTAAACAGCCTGTCTGCCACGGTATCCCAGTATTTAAGTAACCTGTCGTTTGGCGGTATGCAAAAGTAAAAAGCCTCTCCGACACCGAGCAGACTAGGCGGCGTTGAAGAGTCGTCGACGATGACTTCACTGCTGTACGGAAATATGTTTTCGAGCTGTACAAGCGTATTGGAGAAATCGTCCCAATGGCCTTTCAGGCTGTCGTATGTCTCGGCTCTTGTCTCCCCGCGCCTTGGCACAAATTCAGGCCGGGGTCCTAAAATGTGATTGGCAATCACGTAAAGTTGGATAGCTTCGTATACACTCTCCCTTGTAAACTGCCTGAATAATGAATCGCCCCAGTCAATAAGGTTTTCCACATACTTAATGACCACATGCTTCATGTGCGCTATATCCCTGTTGCTTGCCACAAGGTGTGGATCGAATGGATTGTCGCGCCATTCAGATATCATCTCAGAGAACTCAGAATCTTCTTCGTTCAGATCTTTGAACCACTCTTCCAGTCTTTTATGATCTGTTGTTTTAAAGGGCAGCACCTTCCAGTAACGCGATATTCCGTTTTCCTCGTCTTCCGGCACATCGGTAGTGGGATCGAAGATGTAGTGAAACCACTTCATAGCTTTTTCATACTTACCATTTTTACTCAAGCGGGTGGCGATGTAGAGCGGGGCGTGGAAGAAAAGCTCCCAATTGTACAGGCTGTTGGCGCCGTACACATCGAAACACACATTTTCTTTGTAATACGTATGTTTCTCGAAGCGCTCATCGTCTTGCGAAGGTTGCACAAGCCCATGATCGAAATTTGGACGATAGCAGTCCACAAAAGTGGTACCGTCATCAGAGAACATTTCAGGATCTTCTGTGTCACTTTCCATTAGACCAGGAGGGTATTCCTCCGGGGGTTTATTACCCCTACTCAAGCCACCTTGATTGAGGTTTGTGACATATTTACTCGAGAAGGGGTGATAAAAAGTGTGGAATTCCAGGCCTTTATCTCGTCGAAATATCTCTACCTCCATCACGTCCATATCTCCAGCGAATGCCGCATTAATACGCACCCTTCCCCCCATACTCATAACAGCCAGATTGGCATCTGCTACGGCTGTTACTGTATCGACTGGCATCATCGTCGCGCGGATTGCTGACCCAGTGGTTTCTCCTGAAGCGGCGGAAACCATTTTTGCTGCTTCTTCGCTGTTGGCCTTTATGTAATGGGTTGAAGGAATAGTTGAAACGCGAGAGGATGCAACTTCCCTTGATATATTTTCATCTGATATGAAATTCGGATTTGAAAATCGTATTTTGTATTCACTCTCGTTAATCCTTTCTGATATGAAGGGTCTGTACAATTCAGCGTTTTTAAGTCTCTGGTCTATATTGATATCGACAGGACGTACAAAATAGGTCCGGTAGGCGTCGCTGAAGAAGAAAGGACTATCAAGGGTTATGTCTGCACCCTGAATCGTATCCACAGGTAGCAGTTTATGATTCGTATTGTTTTGCAGATAGACATCATTCTGCAATTCAAGAGTTGAATCTGCTGTACGGTTAGAGAATTTGTAAATATAAGTTGAATCAGCAAGTTTGGAAAGTGGAATATATTCCACTGATATTAGTACCGGTGATTGAATATCTGAAAGTTTGAACGCGGGCACCTGGACGGCTGGATAAACTTCATAAATGTGACCTTTTTGCTCAGAAATCGATACGATTAGAAAGAGTCCATTGGCTTCATTAAACACCGTAATCGTTAATTCCTGGGTGTCGGACGAGATGTTCGGTGTAAACAGAAAATCCTTCAAAGATACACCAGGCTCTCTAACAAACCCCTCAACAAACTCCTTCGACAACTGCTTTAGACTCCACTTGCCATCCACGTATTCACTCCAGGCGAGTCTAATTTCCCAATACTTAATTGGCTTCAGCGATTGTATAGTAGTGAAAGAATCGAATCGGCTTTTCAATGTTTCGTTGCTGTTTTCAGGTGGGTTTTTCTGCTTCTCTATAAATTCTGGCCAGAAGAGGAATAGCCTTTTCTTCCACACAATCGGAATCAGATGCACCCCGCTGTTATCTCCGTCTTCAACGCAGCGTATATCCAGTTGCACCTTTTCCCAGGCGCTCCATTTTCCATGTTCTTTCATCTTATGCCACGTGCGATAAAAGAATTTGTAGGGTGCATTGTGTGTGCGTGCAAAAACATGCAGGTATTTCAACTCCCCTTCATCATCATCTTCCTGGTGCATACCGCACACTTCCAGGTTAGCCACCTCATTGAGGTTTGTAAGATAATTACGGAACCCTTGCTCTACGCTGCGCTCGGTAATGTCGTTCTGTACCAGGTATGATTCAAGCTCTTTGAAAAACTCACTGCGGTTGTTGCGCCATTCCGGCTCAAGCCAGTTCTCGGGATACAGGAATATTTTTCGGTTGACTTCCCACACCCGGTAGTTCTTCATCCACTCCCAGTGGTCTTTGTCTATGACTTCGGGCGAGACGTCTTTTTCCAGATTGAGCAGACAGCGGTTGACAAACATCTGGATCGCCGCATTGGCCTGGACAATACGCGAGGTGTCCATGCAGGCTTCCATCTGCACGTCGATGAGCAGGTATTCAAATAACCCGTCTGCATCCCTTGCCCCCCACTCTATAATATCCTGCTGTGTCAGCAAATAACTGATAAGGGCCTGTTTCTGGTTCTCCCTGATTTTGTTGCTCAAATCACCGGCAATGTCCAACCAGTCTTCTTCACCGTATTTTGCTTTTACAGAATTCTTAAGCAATTGAGCGATTTCATGGAGGTTGTCAAAGCCTGTCTCCGCAGCGCCCCATTCGGCGATGGTTTTAGCTGAGATTCCGGTTTTTGTCACTATTTGCATCACCTTTAAAAGCCGATTGAGCGCAATCTCATTTTTAAAAGCATCAATGGCTAACGTGAAGTTTGGTGTAGTGGTCAAGAATTGCAGGTTTGGCAGATCCCAAGCAGTGGTCAGGTGAAGTAGATTGATCAGACCCAGACCCTCCACGGTATCAGAAGAGGTGCCTTTGTTCGCCAACACAAAAACATCCGTGAGTTGCGCCTGCGCCTGAGGTACAGAATTTCGTAGGCTTGTGTAATCGTGCATGCGTTCCCAGTGTTCAGCGTTGAGTGTTTTGAAATCGATACTCGCGAAATCCGCTGCATAGTTGATGAAATGGTTTAGTTCAGTTTCGCTGATTTCAAATCCCAGAATAAACTTTGCCGCTTGGTGAAAAACAATGGCTTGTTCCGCAAAATCATCAATAATGGCTGCGGGAAAAGCAACAGATGCCGGAATGATTTCAGGAGCAGTTGTAGCTGTTTTCCAGCACAACCTGACCCCTGCGTTCCCTGTGGTTTCTGCATATTCTAGAGTCAACAGATGCATCTGTGCGGCATTGAGTTTGATGGCATATTCCTTAGACGTGACAGTATCTGTAGCGAGCTTTTCCAAGATAAGCGTTTCACCGAGGTAGAGCTTGAAGACTTCATCCGCTTCTTCTACTTCAACCATCAAGGTATATTCACCGCTTGCCGGGGCTGCGATATAGGCCTTCCACCTCACACTGAAATTATTAGCACGGACATCTTCGTAAGGGGCTTCTGTACCCCAGAAAAAATTGATCGTTCTGTCCAGCTTCGCCGGGACAGGGTTGCTCCAGTCGACTTCGTTGAAATAGATAGCAGAAAAACCTTTGTTTGAAAGACCGGCGATGAGTGCATCGATATCTCCGGCAATCAACAGGGCAGTGGCCTCCTCGCTGAGACCTATAAGGGCAGCAATGTGTTGGGTGATCGCATCTTTCCGCAATTTACTTTTCAGCAACGGAAGAAAGCGCTCGTAAATAAACAACAGCTTGTCATCCAGGCTTGCAGGTGGGGTCTGTGCCGGATGGTCAAGCAGCGTTTCCTTTGCAGCATAGAGATCCGCAGGACTGCTGAAAACACCATGAAAGTTGTCTTGGATAAAAGTTTCAGGCGCGGCGTACAATTCATCAACCGCCGCATCGAAGTTGGTATTGGTATTGGGCAGGTCCTTTAATGTGGTTTTCTCATCGTTTGACATAACACCCGCACATGTAAGCCTGCCGCTGGTTTGGGTATAGGTGTATTTAGCATTTAAGTCATCAGGAATAGTTATATCAAGGTCAGTGTCGGTCATAGTTTCAAAAAAGGATGTGCCTTCTATGATTTCCATGAATTGACTGACTATTTGATGCTGAAAGGTGAGCGATAGTTTCGCAATGAGGATTTCGGAGGTCAACGTCGCTGCGGGCGTTTCCGGATGTTCCTGTTCAATGGCCGCAAAGGCATCGCTGATGTCCTTGGCAGTTTTAAAGACCTTTTCTTTTTTTAGACCGATACGTGAATCCGTGGGAATAGTACCTTGTAGAATATACTCAAGCACCGCAGGTTTAAAACCAGCTTCTTTGGTTGAACGGGCCAGTTTGTAGAATTTGTAGGTGTCGTCCGGGGAAATTTTCGTAAATTCTTCTGTCCCATCCATTGCGATCCTCCATTCGCTGAACGGTGATGCATCAAAAAGGCGGATGAGCTTGCATAGATCGGGAACCTTAATCTTCAAGGCTTTTGCTAAAACTACGTAGCGGTAAATTATGCTGAGGTAGTGGAGCTTGAGAGGGTCCGCATCAGGGTCAATGGGGTGATATTCAACAATATCGGGATCACTATCATCGATTTCTACCGTCACTGTTGCCACTTTGAGAATGGCGTCCAGGTCTTCCTCTCTTATACGGAAGGCGGCGAGAATCGCTGATTTATGCTCTGCCAATGTCTCTGCGTCACTCTGGAGGTAGTTTCCCCATTCGTCGGCTTTAAAAGCATCGTCAATTTGCTGAACCGCCTTGTTGAGGAAGAGTTTCTTATACAATGATTTGTCTCCGTAGGTATCGATGTTTCCCCAAAGCACGGCCAATTGGTTGATGGGTAGCTTGGTTTCTTTTTTCAATAAGGAGATCGACTCAAGTTTACGAATGGTTTCTGAAGTAATGTCATCTTCCCCGAGGGCGGCAAGCATAAGATCTAGCTCGTGAATGGTCCATCCAAGCTTCCTCCATAAGCGGATAAAGCGGTGCATTTTTGACCAGGTGGTTTCTGATATTTCTGAATCTTCTTCGTCATAAATATTATGAATGGTTCTGAGTTTGGTGGTGTCTAATGCGCATCTTGATTGAGGTTCAAAGAGCGTGAGTACGTTGCTAATGTCATCAAAGTGGTCTGCCAACCGCTGTGCAAAATCATCGGCAGTGATGTCGGGTTCATTGTTTTTGTTGTACTCATCCAATGCAGCCAGGATATCCTCATCGGCAACGGGAACAACTGGTTCAGCATCCGCAATTCCCTTAAGCCGTGCATATAATGTGTTGTCTTCATTCGTCTCTTCACTTGACGGGGGAAGGTAGAATAAGACCTTTTCAATAGATTGGAACACTTCTTGATGGGGATTGATGAAAAGGGTTTTTACCAGTTCAACCAGATCCGTGTAAGCTAATCCTGTGCGTTCAAGCAAGGGTCTTATCCCTCTTGAGTTTCCTTCTTCATCAGGTTCTTCTTGCATTTTCGCAAAAGCATCATCATCAGTATAGCCATAATATACGTGAGAAAGAATCGCGTCTATTGAAGTACCAATATTAAAGACCTCACCGGTGAGTATGGCGTATTCTTCCTGTGAAAGGTTAATGGATTCCGCTCCGATTGCCCTTTCTGCGATCGTATTGATTTCTGGATCAGGATTCATGGCCTTCATAGCTTCATAACGGCTCACCTTGAGGTGATCGCTGTAGGTACGGATAACATCAAGGGGTTGGTGATATGGAAGCGTGAATGGGTATACCATCGGCTTGTCCGCTACAGTATTCCCCAATATTTCGTAAGCACGTTTAATAAAATTTTGCGGATTGGCCCGCAGCTCTTCAGCTGTCGTTTCGCCAGTGTCATGTCCTTTATAATCTTCTTGTGAATCCTGCAGCGAACCTTTGGCAGTGTAGTACTCCATTACTTCATTTACCAGGTCAATATATGGAATAAGGGTGTTGGTGTTTTCACAGGTGAGCTGAAGATATGCAAGGTCCGGCCTGCGCCCATGCACCACAATATTCTCAATATTCTCCTCTTCCCTTTTACCGATGAGAATGTCATACAGGGTGTGCTCTTCGGTAACTGAAGTCTTTTCAAGAAACCGGAGCAGGTCAACAAAATAGGATGCAGCGCTATAGACCGAGCGGCAATGCTTGCATTCACATATATCGGGGCTGCCGAAGAGTTCTGCATAGTTGGGTGTCGGATTGGGTAGATGATCCTCGATAGTTTTCATTGCCTTTTTATATTCGCTTTTATCCATAATGGTCCTTGGCTGAAGTCCATGAATATATTCCATAAAATGCATGGCAGCCATTTCGGCTCTTGTGTTTATGTGGGATGCTCGCTGGTGAACGGCAAATGCTTCCTGCTCGCCTCCCAAATATTTTGTGTACCTTTTCGTAAAGTTATTGCGTGGAATGCTTGCTATGGAGTAAGCAGAATGCAGTTTCTTTTCCAGCAGCGCGCTCATAACCTCAGGCCTTGTGCTTATCTGGAAGACGCGCTGTATTTTCATTAATTCGCTTCTCACTTCATCATAGTCTTTTCCGGCTACCGCCTTGATTTCCTTCTTGAAATCATGAATACGTGATCTGGCAAAATCAAACTGCTTGTCCTTTTCAAGCTTCTCGTTCCTTGAAAGAAAAGCGCCAATGCTTTTTGAAATCTTATTTTTCTCGATGCTCAGCTCATTCTTTCCCACCATTTTGGCAATGCGCTGTGTGGGGAAGGCTGCGTTGAGCAGGCCCTGTATCATACCGGCATATCGCTCGATCTTCTCTTCATCATTCTTTCCCTCTATGAAATCTGGCACGCCTGTTTTCTTGATGATTTCACTCCAGTCGCCCTTTTCCAATTCGATCAGTTTTTGTGGCGAATCCAATTTCTTGCTCACTTGCAACTCTTTCACCAGGGCCTGGTGATTGCCCGTGAGCAGGGTGACTTGTTGGGTAAACAGCAAATCTGAAATGAGCTTTTCATTGTTTTTAAATTCCGGATGGCTTTTGAGGTGTTTGCTCCAGAATTCCCGGAAATTAGTGCCCTTGAAACTATTAAGGGCATTCATAAAAGCAATCCGTTGTTTTTTCTCAGGCAGGGCATTGGAAAGCATGGCATTTAGAGTGTTTTTATCCTCTGTGTCTTTATCATCCAGCACATGATTTACCGCAGATTTCAGTAAAGTATGAATAAATGTATCAACTTCCCTTTTTTGATACTTGCGGATAATCTGTTCATCCACAGACTTTGCAATGGCCTTGCTTAACTCTTCTCCCTGCTTTTTATACAGGACTCCCCAGACGAGCCTGATGTTTTGCCTCCCAATACCATACAGCAATTCGTGGATAAGCTGTTGTTCTTCCTCCTTTGCAAGCAAACCGGCCCTAGCAGCAATTGTAAGGCGCGACAGATCCACATCCAGCTCTCCGGCAGTAAAGACCAACTGGTCGTGAGATGCTGCAATTTCCCTCAGGCTGGTGTTGTTCTCTTTCAGGAAAGCATTCAATGCCTGCATCAATACATCGTATTCTGTTCGTTTATCCTTCTGTGTAATGATAATGTCCAGGTCACGTACCAGGCCTTTGTCTGAATAATCCTCTGAATTGACCATGCGCGAAAGACCTATTATTTCTTCTTTTTCAACTGCATACACCACCACATCGGCTTTTTTACGCTCGGCCTGCCTATATTGCCAGTCGTAGAATGTTATTCGATAATTCCCTAGGTTGTCGGAAACGGTTTGGCCCAGGAACTCAAAGCCGCCGTTTTTTTTGATTTCTTCTATGTTGTTAATATTGCGATAAACGGCAACACCGCGCAGGTCGAGGTCAAAGGCAAGCAATTGCTGGCGCTTTTTCACAGCACCATTTTGAAGTCTGACTGTGCCTGTCACGGTAAACGAGCGGCTCGCTGTAGTGAGGCCTCGTTTCTCTAAAGCTTCAGCAATGGCCAGCGCGGTTGCCTCATCCACCATGGTGGATTCGTCAACAGATACATTCAGTTTTGCCTGCAAAGTGCGCACTTTTTTGAGCGTATCCTGCCCTGCTTTGTTTTGGGCAACTTCCTCTTTCGATACAGGTAATCTAAATACTGCCAGAACTTTGTGCAGCAGGTTTACGTTGTACGACTTCTCGTTGAGAGCAATAGGTTTTAGTATTGGTTTCATTTCACAAGTCCTCCTTACTTAATAGGTTACTCCAGTCATGTGCGACAAGTAATGGTTCATTTCATAGTCACTTTTTTTAAGCCTATGAAGTCTGTTTAGCCAGTGTTTTCACAACGGTATTCAACACCGACAACCTTGATACAAGCGTTTTATACTCCCCGTTTCGAGTAATTGCTATGTATTCAGAATCACTGTCAAAAAATGCATTGATTTGGCGTTCAGCAGGCCAATTCTCATCTACACTCTCTTTGTGTAAAACCGGTCTGAAAAGTTCCTCCAATCGGGTAAGCCCAATGGTTTTTGGCTTTTCCTGACTTTCCACCTCGACTCCTAGATCATCTGCGAGCAATTGCTCAGCCAGAAGTTCATTTGGTAATCCTGTGGTGCCATTAAAAGCCATCCAGGTATGTTGCCCGGCAAGCCCTGAAAGTCCCCATGAAGGTAGCGGAGGGTTCTGTACATCACCGGTCGGCTCAACCATTTCCCATTGGCGTGCTGCGGCCATCGCTTTGTGATAGCTCATCGGATACTGGGGATGAGCTCGCAACAAATATTGCAATAGTTCACTCGGACGGCTCCACCCTTGAAAACGCTTGTCTATTCCAGCATCCATGCCTACAAACACAACCACTTTAGGTTTACCGAGCCTGACTGCGCCAGAGAGCATGATCAGCAACCGTGTTTCCCACCAAGCCTGTCCCTCTTCAAGATCGATTGTGACAATATCGCTTGCCATCGCTTGCCTGAGTGCATCAAGGATCTCGTTTGTACCGCTATCCGCGACATATTGGCCGGGAGCACCAATATTGGCCGGTACGGTAAAGCCTGACATCCCTATCTTAGGCACCTGCGAAAAATCGATTTCTACTCCACCGACTTTAATTGCTCCGCCACGTTCGACAATGACATCAATCAATGCAAGCACGATAGGGAGCAGGCTGAACAGTAGTATTCCGATGAGAACCGTAACTTCAGACTTATCGATTGTTGGCCATATACCGGTTTTTTTTAAAACCACAAAAATGAGCAATAATCCAACCAGTAAAGCTATCGCCGAAGCGATACTGGTTCGTGGCCTAAACGGCCAAAACCTGCGATCTGTAGGAGTCATGATATGAATCACCTTTTCCCTCAGAGCAATTTAAACGAAATTCTCTTTCAATTTATACATAGAGGTTCAAAGCGTCTTTCTTAATCTTGTGTTCCTTCACAAATGACAATTCTGACCGAAATTAAAACCCTGCTCCCTTTCATTTAAGGGCCAAGTAGTTACTTATATTTATGGATGTCCTGCTTTTCGTGTCTTGTTTTCATTTTTTTTTGACCTCCGTATATATGACTATGCCCCGCTAATTTTCAATAAATAGTGCAGACCGTTTTCTGTTACAGGGTTTTTGCCGTCACGCCAATCCATCATCCATTCTAGGCCGGGGATGACAGAACTGCTTATGAGTCCTAACACTCCTGTAACTATTGCTACCGGCAGGAGCGGAGTAGGACTGAGAGCAAGCGATATTGTGGCTACAGCTGCACCGGTTGTTATACCAGCCAGTTTTAGAGATTTTTTACCACGGTCACTTTTTAACCATGAATCGCGTGATTTTTTTGCTTCATCGAGAATGTGATGAATTTTGGGAATGGCCTTAGAGTCAAGCTCATTTTCAAAACCGTTGGTCCATGGCGTATTCTCAATTTCCCGAGCCAGCCATCCTAATTTATTTCGTACTTCCTGAAGTGAATCCTTATTGTCCTCTCGGTATTTTAGAATTTCTTCCAGCGGCATCATTGGTGAAATAACTGCAAGATCAATATCAGTTAAAGACTCCATTGAAAGCTTGTTGCGTTTAAATTTTCTTTTAATTGCCTTGTCTTCCAGAATATCCTTGATTTCAGGAATTGCCATAGATCGCTCAATTTTAAAATTCAGTACTTTATTGTGAAATGAATCGTCTGTCAGAGGGATTGAACCGGTATACAACAGACTTCCGAAAAGTGCATGGTTGACCATGATTGATTCGCCAAGTTCCAGAGGATAGTCAGCATACCGGTATTCCATTACGCCGGAATCGGATTCACGGTATTCATCAAATATTTCGGCGAAGTCCTCAGCATACTTGGCGGCATCCGGTACGACCTCCCTAACCATAGTACCCATTAGGTGCTGCATTGACCTATCAAGAGGCTGAAATTCCGGATCATTCCGGATTTCTTTTGGTATCTTGGCAAGAGCCAGTGTCCAATATTGTGCCCTGCCAGAAGTCTCACAGAGTTTATTAAACTTGGGATCATTCAAATCAGCACGGATGGCATCAGCAATAGCATCTTCATATTTAAGTAACACCTGTGCGGGACCAACCCGATCAAGAATGCCTGCATCCTCAAGTAAACCAACATCTTTCCCAATCATTCCGGGCCCGATTGTGCCACTGCTTGCTTTGAAAGGATCGAGAATGTGAAGCTTGTCAAAATAGAGTGCTGCCGCTTTTAACAGAAGCGCCTGCTGATCAGTAAATGAAGCGTATGGATAATAAAATATTGAATGCTCAGACATATCAACCTTCCATCCAAATAGTTATCAAACGTTTTAAATTCAATTCTGTCACTTTATTTTCCTGATTATCTGTATCTAACCAGTATTTCATTCGAGTCTGACGCCATTGATCCTCTAATCGCAAAGGCAATACTGGTTCGCGGTCTATACGGCCAAAACCTGCGGTCAACATCATTCGTGAAATGAATTCTCCTTTTCCCTGAGTGCCATTTACAGCATATTTGTCTTTCAATTTATGCTTAGAGGTTCAAAGCGTCTTTTTTAATCTTATAATCATTCACTAATAATAACTCTGACAAGAATTTAGACGCTGCCTCATTTCATTTAAGGGCCAAAGTAGTTACTTATATATTTATGTACGTCCCTTTTTATTTCAAAAACGGGCGCTGTTATTATTATTTTCTATTATTCATTTCATTCATGGTCGTGCACCTCCCACTGGATATGAACCCACTTGATTAAGTCTTGCATTCCAGTCGATGACTACTTGGGGACCACCACCCGGATAGGTCTTGGGCGAGCCATACACTGCACCACCTTCTACTTGAGGTCCCACAACACCTTGAATGTAGGGTGTGCTCGGAGGCACTTCAAATACGTTCACTGCATTCACTGGATTGCCTTGGGCACCTCCTGGCCAGACCTGTGGCAGTGCAGATGTCCTCCTGATGGCAGCTTCACCTGTCTTGGCCAACTGCGTTGCGTATGCCTTCGCTTCGGGTAGAGAGTTGAATATGAAGTCTCCATATTTGCCAGCTGGACCAGCGCGGACGATATAAGTTGTCCCCTCAGTCGTGCCAAAGGCGCCTCGCTCTAAAAAGGCTCCGGGATTTTCTGGAATGGATGCCGCTGGACCAATACTAGCTGTGCCTGACCTAACGGCAGTTGAAGGCCCTCTCCCTAACAAACTCTGTGGATTTACAACTTCCATTGGAAGCCCTTGGGAAAGAGCTTCTGCCGTCAAATATGCCTCACCCAAACCCAGAGCGATTGCTGCTCCCTTTACCCCTATCCCCATTTCTAACGCGATTTTTGCAATAGCCAGCTCACTCTCTACAACCATGTAGGTTCTGGCTCCTAAACCCAGAGCTGCTGAAGGTCCTAACATTATTGCTGACGGAATCCCAAATGTTACCATCGCAAAGGCTCCCCAAAAGGCAAGTACACCTTTACCAGTTCTAGTTACCCTTTCGTTATGTCTAATATTTGTTTCTTCCTGCCACCACTCCATCATGGAATTATATAATAGCTTATCATTAGGATCATCTAGCTTATATTCGGTTTTATCAGGAGGTGGTGGAAAATCAGTATAAGCATTAGGATCACCAATAATTATAGGAACCATTTCTGGATCAGAAGATAATCCAGTTTTATCAGATAGATTTATAGGTCTATTTTTACAATAGATATACAAATTCATCCCATCCACAAACCCAGCCGGATCGCACGCTGTCCACCTTCCCAACCAAGGTGCACAATAACGTGCTCCATGATAATAAAACCCACTCTCATCATCCCGCTCTTTATCCGAATAACGATACCGTTTTAACGGTACCTGTATGTCATTTCGCACTGCTTGATAAGAAGTGCTTCCATAAGGATAATACTCCTCATAAGAAATAGTCTTCGCCTCATGATCCGTTTCCAGGCTCGCTGAACCAAGATGATTGCCAAACTGGTACAGGATAAGCTGTACCGGTACTCTCGGTTCATCTCCCTGTGTACGCGTCTCCACCAGTGCAATACGTTGCTTATCGTCCATAACATGCAGCGTTTCCCGAACCAGTCCTGCATTCGCTCCGGAGTGTTTACGGTAAATCTCAAATCCGCCCAGATAGATGCGTTCATCCTTTGGATCGCCGTTAGCCAGTTCTGTAACCTTCCTCACGCGTTGGCCGGAGGCATCATAGACATAATAAGTGCGCTCCCCCTGGCACTGTTGTCCTTCGACATCTTGAGCATTTACTGCCTGGCGCTGTGTCATCTGTAGCTGATCCTTGAAATCCCACCGCATGATTTGAAGTTGCGGCATCTTCAACATGTTGCCGTGGGAGTCATAGCCGTCGCCGTCGGTGCTGTATGATTCGGTCGTGGTCCCAACGGTCGTGCTGGTCAGGCGATTGCTCATCTTGAGGGGCATGCTGCCAGTTCCGTCCTCGATCAAACTCGTTTCATTATAAGCGTAAGCGCGTGACCAACCTGGATAGACCGGGTCGCTGCCACAATGCTGCATTTCCAGGAAATTCCCCACAGCGTCACAGACATACCTCTCGATGTAAGTCCCCATAGCATTGCCGTCACCCGGATGCAGAATGCCGATACGAGATCTATCGTTATAAGTGGTTGTTGAAGGCGGCAGGGGATTGCCACCGCCATTCTGCCCCAGGTGCTCGCGTCCGGTAGCTTCGATCAGGCGGTAGAGGGCGTCATATGTATAGCTGGCGCTCGGCTCTACGCGCTTGTTTCGGAAGTAAATGATTTGCTGAGCGGAATCGTAGATATAGGTAATATTGCCCACCGGGTCGTAGGTATAGGCGAGATCCTGGAGAATACAATTGTTTGATGACAAGCGAGTGCAAATTGCAGGCGGATCTTCGCAGGTTCGCGGGTTTAAAACAGGTGCACAGTCGGAACTCCCTTTCTCGCCTCGGATAGTAAATAGTCGAACCAGCCGGAAAGTTAACGGATCATATTTATAAGTTGTTCTGACACCGTTACCGTAATCAATCAACGTGCGCTGGCCCTTGGCGTCGTAGTCAATGTCGGTGACAGCGTTCAGGTTAGCCGGTGGCCGGATCAAGCAAGTCGGTAGGCTCTGCATTCTGATTCAGCCATGCATTCACCTGCTCCAATAAGTTCGCCTCGTTGTAGCCAGGTTGAATGACATTGATTTTTGTTGCGGGCTGGTCGCTGTGCGGGGCAGTCAACTGGATTGGGCGATTGAGTGCATCGTAGCGCGTACAGCTGGTGTAGATTGGCGTTTCAAGCGGCACGGCAGCCGACCAATTCAGAGTTGTTTTGTACTCCCGCGCAAGCTGACGCTGGCTGCTGAGCAGGTTGCCTTTGAAGTTGTAGTTTTCGCTGGTGACCACTCCTGCCTGATCGGAGAACTGAACCACCTGCCCACGCAGGTTGTTGGCCTCCGCGTTGGGTCTGGTTTCGCCATAGACAGTTTGCTCGACCAGCACAGACCCTACATTCTCGATCAGATAGGATTCGGTCGGCCGACGCAGTTGATCGTATGTGGTACGGAACTGGTGTCCCCGGCTGTCCCAGGCATAGATCGGCTTGCCTGTCACGTCATTCAACATCCAGCGCTCAACCGCCTCCATGCTGGCCTGATGGATGAGGTTTGTTTTTGTTACCTCCCCGTTTTCGTCCTGTTCAGGTCCGGCTATTGAGTAGTCATAGCGCATGACGATGCGTTGCTCTTTGGTCCCATCCGGTTTCTTTCGTTCATCTCTGAGTTCACGCTGGTTGCCTTCGATGTCCAGTCCTACGTAGGTATTAAACTTGTCTTCCGTACCGTCCAGATCATGGTTAGGGCATACTACTTTGTTGTGAGCAATGGTGAGGAAAGGACGCCCCAGTGTGTCGAAATAAGCCGTAGTGGGCGTGTCGGCATGGGAAGCGGCCTTGGCTGCGGCGGCCTTTTCGTTCAAACGGTCAATGGCATCGGGATACTGCGCGGCGAGTTCAGCGGCGTAGGCGGCATCGGTCCTCAATTGATGCCAGGTGGGCAGGAATTCACTCGATGGAAATCGCGGTGTGCCATCGGAGTTAAGAAGGAATCCCTTTATATCGTCATCAATCTGGGAATCGAATGTGATAGTGTCGTTGACGTCGTATGTGGTCTGCTGCCACGGATCAAACACCACTTTTTCACAGGTATGGTTGGGATGCAATGTGGCAACAACCCGGCCGATTGGATCGTAAAAGAGAAACGGGCTTACTCCGATGCGCACATTGAACTCAAAACCATGACGATTCGTGAAAAATGGCTCGAACTGGCGAACGGGCTTGCCCTTGTTGTTAAAGATAGTCCAGCCGCTGCCTACCCAGCGCGGTTCGACTTTATACTCGGTCATCACCGGCAGATTGTTTTCACCAATGATAATGTGGCCGTCATTATCACGCTGGGGTACAGGCCCGGGCTCTGCCTGGATCTTTTTCTGAATTTCACGGCCGAAGCCGTCTGAAAAGGAAAAACTGATCTGTATTTTTTCTCCACCATCCTTGGGCGGAAAATTCACGTGAGTTTCGCGGGCCAGGGTGGAGGCATAAAGGGGTTGCCATTTCTCCGGCTCTTATGGGTTTGCATCACGGCTGCGACGAAAACATTCTAAATCATAAATAATTCGGGTTGTCGTTTTTTTGAGCAAGTCAGGGGCAGGAATATGCGGGTCTGTGGCCTCGAAAAAGGTGCTTCTCTCTGCCTGGGTAAGATCAGCAACAAAGTCGTCCAGATTATCGCCGCTCTCGGGTTTGTCATTTTCGATTTTTCCCTGGATTGCCGTACCGACAACCATGCCCAGGACATCAAAAGCAACAATCGTATGATTAGCATTGGGATCGATCATCTTGTTCGGCTGCATTACCCGGTAGTCGTATTCCGCCTGAACGGTGTTGTTGAGCACATCTATGGTGGTCACGACCATTAAATCATGCTCATAATCAACGGTGCTGCTGTACTTGAACGGATTGGTATATTTGCGAGGCAGGAAAAAGTGCCGTTGGGCCTCTACCAACTCGTCTCCCGCAGTCAGTGCAGGATCGTTTACATCTGCATCCGGGTCATAGAAAATTCTGCCCGAAGGTATCCACCAATTGCTATCTCCTTCACTATGAACATATCTGCCTTCATTGGCGAGTATTGTGTCCAGATCGGCATGAGAGACCTTTCCACTATCGACATAAATCTGTTTTGCAAGTTCGGGAGTATAAGCCAGTTTATAGCTCTCGCCTGGAAGAGCCAGAAATTTCAGTTCACCTTTGCCCAGTAATCCTGTCAAATCGTTTTTTCTGTAGAGAGTGTGGAGGCTTTCGATCAGGCGTTTTTGTTTGATAGCGTAATCAGTCGGCGTCTCGTAAGGCACTGATTGCAAGGTGCGTATTTTTTCAAAATTGTTATTTGTTAGTTCTTTAAACGTGAAGCGTTCTGCTTCCCCATCCGGCGTGATACCTGTCAATTCATAAGAGAATGATTCGCTTGGCAATGGCGTACGGTAATTGTCTGCATCGTAGAGGGGATCGGTGGTGGGTTTATCTATTGCATTGGTGACATCATTTTCGGCGTAGGTGATCAGGGTTTGGGTTTGTTTATCCTGGTCTTTTGTATCAAGCTCACTTAATTTGGGATTCTGTATTTCGATGATACTCCCATCCGCCTCAATGACCTTAATGGTTTTCCGACGGCCATAAGCGATTGCAATAGACTTCCGGACATTTCCGTAGTCATCAACCTCAAGCGTCATCGCTTGAGTGACTCGCGGATCGGCAGGATTTCGTTCGTAGTGATAGCTGATGGCTTCGCGCGGGTGAGCCAAAAAGACGCCATGGCGATTATCGCCTTTGGGTTGAATGCGCCGGATGGAAAAATTTTGTTCGGTAACGGTGTAGGGATGCTCCTGCCGGTCCGTGCCGTCGAGGGCGTAGACCTCCTGCCGCAGCATCTGCCCCTTCAGGGCACGGCAGGCCTCATACTCTTCTTCGAGGGAGAGGCCGTCTGGCAGCACCGTATCGTCGAGAAGATATTTCTTTGCTTCATCACCGTTATCCCGCCATGCGGGTTCACGGTAATATTCACCCGTATCCCGTGAATCGAGCAGGCCGGCGAAGTAGTCGGACACATGATTCCGGCCAAGATAGATACCGGTATGAAACCAGGTCTTGGTATGTACGGGCGGCACATGGGAAGCCTGATCGATATTATCACCGACCGGAAACTGGTCGCTGTTGCTTAATGCGGAGAACTCCTCGGTATCCCACTGCTCCACCATGCCGAACCCGCGGAATTCGCGTTCCTTGCCATCGAAATAACCATGGTGATAGGCGTAGCGAGTTGTGAAACGATTCTTGCTTATCCAGTCAAAGGTCTCCACCGACTCGACGACATGCACAGGAAAGGGGATACGTGTTATCCACGGCCTTCCTTCAAGCTTGTCTTTTAAATAGAACTTCGTTGAGGGTGCGTACCGCACTCGAGTCTCCGCGCCAAGATTGTTGCTCGATTTGACCAATAGGTGGGGCTTCTGTCCCCCCATCAGGTCGATATAGCGCATTGGATTGCGTACATTGCCGGGCAAGGGTGACGACCAGACCAGACAGGCCGTGCCATTGCCAAGCAGGTCTACCGCAATGACCGAAGAAAGATTATCGACCTTCGGAAATGCACCAAGTGTGTGCCGGGAAGACCAGCTGTTGCCGGACTGGTTGAAATAGAGATGAACACCATCCCGTGCAAGATAGAGGATGTCAGTTGTGCCTGAGCCATCGATATCAGCCAGACGAATGCGCTTCTGGTCAAACTGATCCGAGTGATCGAACCATGGCGACTTGTCCATTGTAACCTTGGTGCCGAAGCGCCCGTAACCGAGATTGGGCCAGCAGCAGACCTCGCCGTTGCGAATGCGCGCCAGATCACTCAAGCCGTCGCCGGAAAGATCGGCCAGATATATGGACTGCGTACCGTCGGCAAATACCAGCCTCGGCCCATGTTCTTCATCAAGTGGTTGGTATGACTTTTCTGCAGGAGCAAACCCATCTTCCGCCAGCGATGGATACCAGGTAAAGACCTCACTCTCGGTAATAAGCACATCGGCATGGCCATCACCGTTCAGATCGACGAATTTCAGGTTGGGATCTTTCCAGTCGATATTCGGAAGGGCCTCGAAGGCTCTTAACGGCTCCCAGTCTTCATCTGTGGTGCGCTCATAAAAGCCGGGCGTGGGTCCATCCAGAGCAACCACATCAAGCTGTCCATCTCCCGCTAGGTCGAGAAACTGATGCTGGCCGCCACCAGATACGGCCAAGGAAGGTATTGTCGCTGGTTGAATCAGTGGTTCAAAGCGCGCTTTGATGGAAAGGGATCCATCACCTTCCTTGACCGGCAGTGCGCTGACGTTTCTTTTATAGAACCAACTCCCAGCCTGCTCGGTGAGAATGCCGGAAAGGCCTTCGCCATCGAGATCAACCCATTGATAGCGTGCTCCATCCAGACCCTCGGGAAGATTTTCCAGACTCTCCCTATCGACCTCGCAGACTTCCTCATTCACCTTGGCCTGAGTGTATTCGAACTCCAGCGGCGGCAGGGATTTTTTCAGATAGCCGGCTCCATCCCGTTTGTACCCACTCTGGGTAACCGCAAGCATGCATGAATAGATGGGATTGCGCGCATCTGAAGGGGCACGCTCATACGAATAGGTGAAGTCGGTGGAACGAACCAGACAGTTGGACTCGACCCCGGTCTCGCCCGGAAAATGATGAAACATGAGAACACGCTGGCACAGCCGATAGGTGCGCACCTCGAAACCGGAGCGGTAGGAGGAGAACTGATCGTTGCGACATTGCCATTTGCCAGCATCTTTCGGCTTGGGGGCGTCCTGATGGTGCTCGCCATAATCGAAAACGACCTCGAAAAACCATTTGTCGTCGCCCGGCAGACCTGGCCATGGTTGACTCGCTGCCAGCTTCGGGAAGTACGGGACATGATAGCCGTATCTGATCCACTTTAGGTACCGATTAGCTGATCGACTCTTGTCGGTTCGGTTACGTTCATGAACTAGGGACAGATCAAGGCCATCCGAGTTTTCTTCCTTGAAACCGTAACTGATGACATTGCCCTTGTCGTCATGGCTTTCACAGATCAGCCAACTGAAAATTCGGGTTGGATCTGCGGGATCGAAAATACGGCTTTCTGTGGTCTTACCATACCAGGTGGTGATATTGTCTTTAGAGATTGAGCGCCAAAAGCTGTCGGCTGGATCATCTCGATTGGTCCAGCGCTCGATACGGGCGAACAAACCTTCAATGCGTGGGCGATATCGACGAATATAATATGTCTTACCATCGACTGTGCGCGGTGGAACTGTTTCAGGTTGACCATTCTCATGCAAACGGGGTACCAGATCTTCCGCGCCGGAAAGGATGAATACATCCGAATCACTGGTATCCTGATACCTGGGCAAGCCCTTGTCTGTTTTTCGCGTAATGGAGGGCAGCGAGAGATGCCAACCTAGCCCAAACGGGCCATTACCAGCACCGGAATCATAGGAAAGTGAAAGCTGAGGGCCAAAACCGGAGCGTCCTGGGCTGGTGGCGATGGGCACGGTCATGGAGCCGGTGCCGGTGACCGGGTTAGCGGCGAATTTTTCACCGATGCCCCGGATGGCCCCGCCGCCTTTGGGGAGGCTTATCGCGGGCGGCTGTAGTTGCCCCTTTTCAGAACCGGGTTTTTTTTCTTCTGTTTTTCCCTCTTGTCTGTCAGGCATCGATGTATCCTTTATACATTTTCATATCTATGAAATGGGAAACATCCATGAATAAATAGGTAACTCATTCAACCAGTTGGTGGTTTCTCTCTTTGGTTATCCTTTCTCCTCTGTTCACTGTGTATCTTAGCCCCGGTCGAGCCGTCACGATGCGAGAGGGGAACCTTGAAGTAATCGCTGACACCTGCCCTGCGGGCGGCAATAGCCTGCGCTTCGGAACTATGCCTGGTGATCAGGATGAGCGGGACTTTTCTGTCGCGCTGGCGGATCTGCTCTGCCAGCTTCAGTTCATCCCAGGTCCTGTTCCGAGATGATCCTATGATGACGAGATCGGGATTTCTGTCTAGAAAAAATGGGAGGATATGGGTTTGGTCTGGTGCTTCGATGACCTCAAAGCCATGGCGAAATAAGCGGCTTTTCAGATCTCCACGTAAAGCATCATTGCCTTCAGCGATCAAAATTGCCGTGCTTTTCATGGACCCCTCCTTGGGCAAAGTCTGGCCCCATCCATGGTACCACGCAGTTTAGTCAAGAAACGAAGAAAAAAGAAGGATCAGATCATTAAGAGGGTCACCGGGTATTTGAACAAAAAGTTGAGACAGGGTAATCAATGGGAAGTAGCAAAAATCAATAGAACTAAGAAATCCGGAATATTAAGATTAGTTAGAGCCTAAAGGTGCTGGTGAACCCCCCTTCCCTCAAATCTGGCCTTAGGCATATAAATCAAAAAAAGTCAAGAAAAATTTTCGTCCCTGCTTCATTTTTTAGATGGAGCATGATGTGCCTAAGTTATTTGAGGGCTTTATGATATGGACAGGCCTCGGGCAAAGCTCCTTGAATGAGTTTGAGATCTATAAACAGAATGGACCACTGCCATTTTCTAAAAAAGGACCTCCAGGAGTTCCGTGACTGATGAGACGCCAATGAGTTCCATATCTACTGTAGATTTCAGCGTTTTTATGCTTTTTTTTGAGAGTAAACATCGTGAAAAACCTAATTTTACCGCCTCTTTTAGCCTGACCTCAGTCTGGCTAACACCCCTGACCTCCCCTGAGAGCCCCACCTCACCAAAGGTAATGGTTTTTCTTGGGATGGGTTTATTAAGAAA
>SDBT01003563.1_pt1 | contig 26847 bp, 25 predicted proteins | sample 2277101 | NCBI WGS metagenome assembly SDBT01 (sample SAMN10404973, study PRJNA504765) | marine sediment metagenome | isolation source: marine sediment core GS10_PC15, 103 cmbsf | place: Arctic Ocean: Southern Knipovich Ridge | collected 2010 | reverse complement strand
GCTACTCGGATCGCTGCATGGAGTTTATGGAACAGGATGTTCATAAGCTATTGCGCCAGGGGTACCGCCGGCCGGAAGGAATGGCCGCGGTAATGTATTCCATTGTGCAGAATTACCTGAACAAGGTGGTGGGAAACCGGCACATCTCGGACAAGAAGATCTTCTTTCAGGGCGCTACCGCGCGCAATAAGGGATTAGTGGCCGCCTTTGAGAATCTGCTCGATGTGGAGATGGTAGTTTCCCCCTTCTGCCATGTGATGGGAGCATTCGGGGTAGCCCTGCTTACTCGCCGAATAATCGAGGAGAAAGGAACAAAATCGCGCTTTAAGGGCTTAAGTCTATCCCGCCGGAAGATAGAGATGGAGAATGAGACCTGCACCCTATGCCTGAACAACTGCAAGATAACTTTTGCCCGAATCGAGGGGGAGAAGGAGTCGCCTTCCTGGGGATATATGTGCGGCCGGGATCCGGCGGATAAGAAAAAGAAGGTCTCGGAGAATTTCAATCTGTTCCGAACCCGGCGCAAAATGTTAAGGTCAACTGATAAATCAGCCCCGGTTCGCCCCGGTGCTCGGACTATCGGAATACCTATGGCCCTGATCAACTATAGTTTACTCCCTCTCTGGCAACGATTCTTTAACGAACTGGGCTTCGAAGTCGAGCTTTCTCCGGAAACTAATACCACCATTAAGCAGAAAAGCGCCTCTCTCGTTAGCGGCGAGTTTTGCTTTCCGGTAAAGCTTGCTCACTCCCATGTTCATCATCTGCTAACCCAGGAGGGAGTGGATTATGTTTTTCTCCCATATCTCATCAGTGACAGCAGAAACTCGGCAACCTCCAACAGTCTTTTCTGTCCCTGGGTAGAGAGCCTGCCCGGAATAATAAGGTCAATATTTGCCCTGAACAATATTGATGTCTCCGGTTTCCTCTCACCAATTATTGATTTCCGCTGGAGCGAGAGGAGGCAGCTCGATCAACTAAAAGAATCCCTCGGTATCCGACTCGGATGCTCCCGGCGAGATCTCAAGCGCGCCTGGCGTCGGGCAGCGGAGGCTCAAGCCAACTTTACCCTCCGCTGTCAGGAAGAAGGAAGAAAGGCGATAAAGGAGATTGAGGAGAAAGGGGAGAAAGCCATTGTTATCATCGGCCGACCTTATAATACCTTTGACCTGGAAGCCAATATCTCGCTGCCCCAGAGGATTGCCGACCAGGGATACCGGGTTATCCCCATTGATTTTGTTCCATTCTCGCTGGAGGAATTAGGAGAGGAATACTATAATATGTTCTGGTCCTACGGCCAGAGGATCCTGAGCGCGGTAAAGTATATCAATCAGCACCCGAACCTCTATGCCGTTTATCTTACCAACTTTAACTGTGGCCCGGACAGCTTTATCTTAAGCTTCGCCGAGCACAGTATGGGCGATAAACCCTTTTTGATCCTGGAACTGGACGAGCACGGCGGCGATACTGGCTACCTTACCCGGATCGAGGCATTTCTCGATGTGCTCCGGGCACATTCTCCCCACTTGCCTCCGGAGAGGATCACGATCCATCTCTCGAAAGTTCCCAACGATGAATTCAAACGGCGCACGATCTGGATCCCTCCCTTGCATCCTCTTGGCACCAGGCTGTTCGCGGCGGCCTTCCGGTCTTTTGGCTACCAGGCCCAGGCCCTGGAGCCGGAGACGAGAGAGGCCTTCGAGCTGGGACGGAGAATGGTCCGGGGCAGCGAGTGCCTGCCTACCACGGTAACCATCGGCGGACTTTTAACCAAGCTTCAAGAGATAAAGGCTGATCCGAGAGAGCACGCCTTCTTTATGCCCACCGCCGAAGGTCCCTGCCGCTTCGGTCAGTATGCCCTCCTGCACCGGATTATCCTAAACCGTGAGGGATATCAAGACCTACCGATCCTCTCGCCATCTTCCTTTAACTCTTATCAGGGACTGGAGGAAAAGCTCAGGCGGAAGCTATGGCTGGTCTTTTTAAATTCCGATATCCTTTTCAAGGCGGTTTGCAAGATTCGACCCTACGAGTTGAACCCGGGTGAGACTAACCAGGCAATGGAACAGGCAATCCGGATTATGGAGCAGGCATTTGAGTCAAGCGGGCCGCTGGAGCCTTCATTCCAGGCAGCATTTTCGACTCTGGAGGCCGTTCCCCGCCGTCCGGTGAGAAAGCCGCTGGTGGGGATCGTGGGCGAGATTTATGTCCGCTGCAACGCTTACTCTAATGAAGATGTCATCGGGGCGATCGAAAGATTTGGGGGTGAGCCCTGGCTGGCCCCGATTACCGAATGGATACTCTATACCACTTACCTGCAGAAACGGAGCGCTAAGGAGGGTTTCCTGAACCTCCGGGAACGGGCCATCGGCGTGCTCAAGAACCAATTCCTATCAAGGGATGAGCACAAGTGGTACCGGCTTGCGGGTGACTTTATGCAGGACCGCCACGAACCACCCGTTGAAGAGGTGCTGGCCGAGGGGAGCAAGTATGTTCCGATCAATTTTCAAGGCGAGGCCATCCTCACCCTGGGACGAACGGTGAAATTCGTCCATCAGGGAGCATCCATGGTGGTCAATTGCTCACCATTCAGTTGCATGCCGGGCACCCTGACTACCGCCATGTTCCAGGAGATTCAAAACCAAACCGGGGTGCCGGTGGTCAACATGTTTTACGATGGCGAAGGTGGGCTGAACGACTGCCTGGAGGTCTTCCTCGATAACCTTTAAGGGAAAATGGAAGTTATCTTTGAAAAACCGAACTTGGAGGAATTAACCAGCAGGTATACCTGCATTGACCTCCATTTCCATACCGCTCACTCTGATGGGCTCCCTAGCGTCAGGAAGACCCTGAAGAGGGCCAAAGAACTGAACATCGGGGTTGCCATCACCGATCATAATGAAATATCTGGTTCGATTGAGGCCTGCAGAAACAACAATGGCACTCTGGTAGTACCCGGCATTGAAGTGGCCACTTATGAAAGGGTTCACCTGCTTTTCTATTTTCCTGAGGTAAAAGAGTTAGAAAGATTCTATCAGAAGCTGATCAAACCAAATAAAATGGACGATCCCTTTAGTAGAACTAAATTAAGGGCTAAGGATATAATCTTGCGGGCCAAAGACTACGACTGCTTGAGCTGTGCTGCTCATCCATCTGCTTCGGGATTTACCGGGGCCAGTAAAATTAAGCTCGACCAGAAGGTCATAGACGAGATTGATCTGGTTGAGGTTTTAAATGGCCATACCTCCACCGGGAGAAATCTCCGGGCCGGGCAGTGGGCAAAGCAATATAACAAGGCTCAAAGCGGGGGAAGTGACGGCCACACGGTTGGTGAGTTAGGAAATGTGATAACCTATAGCAATTCTACCGATTTAATTTCCTTTTTAAGGGATCTTTCCCATAACAAGGCAAAGGTTGTGGGAAGGCGAGGCAGCCCATGTAAGACAATTTTAATTACACTCCTGAAAGAATTCCACTACCTGAAAAACAATAACGTTTCCTATCCGGCCAGACTAAAGGGGCAGATTAAAAGCTTCTTAGCTGGTATTAAAAAAGGGAAGTGGGAGTTCTATTTGGACTACGAAGATTCCGGTGATGATGAGGAGTAGGCTGGCTGCGAAGGCTGAAAGCTTCAGCGAAGCAAGATAAATGTCAAAGTCCAAAGTTCAAATGACAAAATATATAATTTGGAAGAAAAATCTTCTTGTCCTGAGCTTGTCGAAGGATTGGCATTTAGTAATTTGACATTCATTTGGCATTTGGGTTTTGTCATTTGGATTTTTTAATCTATTCACATCTGGATTTATTTGATTACCCGCAACAATTCGTGATGAGCCAGATTATAAGATGATCAAATCATTCTTTTTCTGGATCTTTGCAATCCTCTACACTCTGCTGATCGGCTCACTGATAACATTGGTGTCCTTCCTGGACCGCTCCGGGAGACTTATTCCCCCCATCTATAAGCTCTGGGGGCGGTTAATTGTGCGCTTCGCCGGGGTGAAGGTTACAATTGAAAACGCTGACCGTCTCGATTCAAGTACGCCCCAGATACTCATGTCAAACCACCAGAGCTTCTTCGATGTCTTTGCCCTGTTTGGCTACTTGCCGGTTAACCTTCGTTTTATCGCGAAGAAGAGCCTCACTCGCATCCCGGTCTTTGGCCAGGCAATGAAGGCAATTGGTACGATTATTTTGGATCGAGAAAATCACCAGCAGGCCATCAAAAGCCTGAACCAGGGGGCGCAGAAATTCTCAAGGGGAATTTCCATCTTGAATTTCCCGGAGGGGATCCGAAGCCGAAACGGGAAGGTAGGGGAGTTCAAAAAAGGAGGCTTCGTCCTGGCAATAAAAGCCAAGGTACCGGTAACCCCTTTAAGTGTGCAGGGTGGCGGAAAGATCCTCGCTCCGGATAGCTTCCGGGTTCATCCGGGCAAAATGCATATCGTCGTTGGAGAACAGTTCGATGTGAGTAAGTATTCCCTGGAGGAAAAGGAATCTCTGATGAAAGAGGTTCGCAGCACCATTATCCGGAACCTGAAGGAAGATTAATGGGGGGCACACCCTTATTTTTAGAACTATCTACCACTTAATAAACCTCCGCAGCTCCTGGGTCTGCTTCCTGCTCAGGGGAATGATCGCCCGGTTGGACATAATAAGCTCATGAGTGCCTGACTTGGCCCGGGAGATCTGGGAGATTTTGCTAAGATTGACCAGAAAACTGCGGTGAGCCCGAAAAAACCCACCCCCACTCAGGTCTTCCGTGAGATCATCAAGGCTCCGGTAATTCAGCATCCCCTCTATCTCTTCGGTTATGGCAAGAACCACTCCTTCCTTAATAGTGAAATAGATTGCCTCAACAGGATCAATAAGAATAATTTTATTACCCTTTCTCAGGGCAATCTTTGGCAAAGGAACCCGGAAACTTCTAAAAAACTCCTCTATCTTCCGAGTGGTACCGGCCCGGTGTAGCTCAATCTGATCCTTTGCCCGGGTAATCGCTGAAGCTAATCTATCAACATCCACTGGCTTCAAGAGGTAATCCAGGGCAAAGGTCTCAAAGGCCTTAATGGCGTAGCGGTCATAGGCAGTGACAAAAATGATATAGGGGCAACCTTCCATCTCCCTTAGCAACCGGGAAACCTCGAGCCCATCCAGACCGGGCATCTGAATATCCAGAAATACCACATCAGGACGCTCTCTGGTTATCGCTTCGATCGCTCCAATACCGCTGTCGGCCTCTCCTACGACCTCGACCCCTCCTATCCGGGAGATAAGATAGGTAATTTCCTCACGGGCAAGAGGCTCATCATCAACCACCAGGGCTCTCATCATTACGACTCCTCGGGAAAGAATAAGGTTACCTTGGTACCATTTGCAGGACTACTTTTAATATCAAACCTGTATTTACGGGAGTAAGCTGCCTGCAAACGTTCCTCAACATTACGCAACCCAACCCCTCTGGTTTTGATCCGGTCCAGATCAAAAGCATCTATACCAATACCATTATCGCTGATAGTTATTTCCGCACCATCCACTTTTTTCCGGGCAGTGATCTTTATCTCTCCCTGATCAAGCTTGGGAGCAAGTCCGTGCTTGATAGAATTTTCAATTATCGGCTGGAGAACCATTCCCGGGACCAACAATTTCCCCACCGAGTCATCAATCTCCTTTACTATCCGGAGCTTATTGCCATGGCGAATCTGTTCTATCGAAAGGTAGTCGTCAATAAATTCAAGCTCCTTCTTCAAAGGGATCAGCCCTTCACTCTCGTCAAAGAGCCTTCTTAACAACCCGGAAAGCTTGAGAATAACTGATCTGCCCTGCTCCGGATCGACCCGCACTAAGGCGGAGATGGTATTCAAGGTATTAAAAAGAAAGTGAGGTCTGATCTGGCTGCGGAGGGCCTCCAGTTTCGCCTCGGCTGCCCGGGCATTGCTTTCGATCAATTTCTGCTCGGTTCGGGCATTACTCCATATTTTCAGCGGTATCCCGATGCAGGCTGCCGTACTGAGTAAGATCAGGAGATCTATCAGGACATTATTGCTGGCAAGAGAGAATACCAATCCGGTGAAACGTCCTAACCCCATTCGGAGACTGTCCAGAATCACACAGGTCAAGAGGGGATAGAGCTGCCAGTGAATCTTCTTCGCTGCCCGCCATTGCTTCGCGGCTTGATAGATCACTACCGGAGGAAGGGGAGGAAAATTAAGCGGATCCACTTCCTTTGGCCTTTTATTATATAGTATTCCTCCCGAGATTCCATAGATAATTCCCAGGGGGAGGGCCAGGTACTCACCGGCCATAAATGCAACTGAGCCCAGAAGGAGGCCGACAAAAACCCCGGGAGCCATCCCCTCGATCATTCCGATCATCACCACTCCGGCAAGGCTTATATCCGCTGCCTGGTAACCAAGCATGAGTCGGGAGATCAGTCCGATTGTCAGGAGAACTCCCATAGTTAACGAGAATGCGGTTTTTTCCCGGGGGGTCTTCTTTTCAATCAGAAGCAGCCTCTTGAAGGATTTGGTCATCATCAGGATCGAGGCCAGGCAGGCAATAATTCCAAGCTTGACCGAGATCGTAAACAGAATGGTCTGAATCTCATTGAGGTTCATAGGCTACTATCCCCGAAAGATTTCTGATAATTATATCAAAAAACCAGGAAACAAGCAAGGTCTCTGAGGTTTTCAGCCCCCCAAGAATCGGCTAAGAGTTACCTATACTGGATAGCCGGTCATCCGCCTCAGGCGGAGGAGAATCTAAGTATGGATAATTCATGAATCGCCCCTGCTTCTTACATCATCTCTATATTTTTGCAGAAAATTCGGGAAAGCGTTAAATTTTACTTGACAAAGGTTTTGGGATTTGTATATTATAGTAAAATTTTAATATTATAATTTTACTATTTAGAAGACATTTTAAAATGGCAAAGGAGACGATAGCGAGGAATTTGATGTTGCTGGGCTTATTGAAGGATGGGCCTAAACACGGGTATGAAATCAAGAAATTAGTAGATGAAGTAATGAGTGGTTTTACCGGTATAAGCTCCCAATCCATTTATTATCCCTTGACAGAATTAGAAAAGAAGGGATTTCTTACAAAGGCTGTAGGTCGTTCCGGGAAGCGTCCGGAAAAGTATGTATATAAAATAACCAAAAAGGGCGAAGAGGAATTTGATAGGTTGTTGAGCAAGAATTTACTTATGATTCAAAGGCCTTTTTTAAATGTTGATTTATCTTTATATTTCCTTCAACATGCAAAGGCGGATGTGATTAAAAGAAGATTTGTGCATAGATTAAATGGTTTAAGGAAAGTAAAAAAATGGATAGAAGAAGAGCAGGAAAGTCTGCAAAGGAATAAAGCTTTGTATCACATGGTTGCTATTTCCGAACATATGATGGAGATGATAAAGTTAGAGATAAATTTTACCCGAAGGCTATTAAAGCAATTTGTTTAAACCCCATAAAAAATTGGATTTCTAACCGGGTAAAGCAGAATAAAGCTAAAGAAGCTATCAGGTTATAAAATGAGTATTTTTTCAAAAAGGCTTGCTGAGATTGTCATTAGATTTAGGGTCTTTTTCATTTGCCTTACAATTTTGTTGACTTTCTTTTTTATTTATCATCTGAAAGAACTCTCTATCCAGACCAATATCGGCGATTTTGCCCCCCAAAAGCATCCGTATATGCTTGTCCAGAATAAATTAACCGATATATTCGGCGGGTTGAATCAGGTCTCGATTGCATTAGAGGTAACAGAGGGCGATATATTTAACCGGGATGTCTTAAATAAAGTATGCACGATCACTGAGCAGTTATATCTTATGGATGGGATAAACGCCGGCAGAATTGTATCTTTATCAGCAAGAAAGATTAAGAAAGTAACCGCTGATGAAGACGGTTTTAGAAAAGAAAGACTATTGCGTCGTCCACCTACATCAGAGAGGGAAATGAAGGCTCTGAAGATGACCATAATGAGAAACCCGATGTTATATGGTCCGATTGTATCGAAAGATTTTAAAAGCACATTAATTCAAGCGGATTTTGAATCAGATGTTCCGTCCGGGAAGATTTTTAAAAAACTTAGAAAGATTGCGAAGGCTGAAGAGGATTCTAACACAAAGATATATATAGGAGGAAGACCGATATTAGAGGGATGGCTTGATTTTTATATTCCCAAGATGATGAAGGTTTTTGTCGGGACATTGATTATAATGATTATTATTCTATACATGGCCTTCAGGTCTAAACGAGGGGTGATATTGCCGCTCGCATCGAGCCTCATGGCGGCTATATGGGGATTAGGGATACTTACTCTCTGTGGTTACCGGCTTGATCCAACTACGATACTTGTACCATTTTTGATATTGGCTCTCGGGATCAGTCATTCTGTTCAGTTCATAAAACGGTATTACGAAGATGAGATGCGCAGTCTTTCCGGCAAAGAAGCGGCCCGAGAGACACTTCAATCACTTTTTATTCCTGCGTTTACATCGTTAATTACCGATGGCATAGGCTTCCTTTCTCTGTTAATAGTCCCATTAGCTATGATCAAGAGCATGGCTCTGGCTACTGGCACCGGCGTGTTGAGTATTTTCTTCACCTCAGTGACTTTTATCCCCTGTGTGCTTTCTTTCCTCCCATCACCTAAAAAGGCAGAGGTCGTCAGGGAAGAGAGATTCAATTTGATAAATAAAGTCCTGGGGAAAATTTCAGTTGTATCGGTAAGCCGCTCTTCCCGAGTGGTTGTTGTGGGGATTTTCTTAATATTAACCGTAATTGGAGTAGTTGGGGCCTCTCGAATAGTTATCGGAGATAATGAGCCGGGATCCGCGTCTCTATACCAAAGCTCCCCTTACAATATTGCTGAGAGGTTCATAAATAAACAGTTTTCTGGTTCCAGCCCATATTATATTCTCGTTGAGGGCAGTGAAGAAGAGGCGTTGATCGATCACGAAATTATCAAGGAGATGGACTCATTGCAAAGATATTTAGAGGGAAAGGTCCCGGAAGTTGGATATACGCTCTCTTTGGCAAATTACATCAAGGGTCTCAACTTCACAATGTTTGGCGGAGATCCCAAGTACTTACGGATTCCCGAGAAGAGCGGCACAATAGCCGAGTATCTTCTTCTTTATTCTATGTCCGGATTTCCAGGAGATTTTGATCCGGTTGTGAGCCCGGAGTATATGTATGCCAACATAAAAGTCGATATGAAAGACCATAAATCGCAGACGATAAACAAGCTCATATCAGCTACCAGGGAATGGATAGATAAATATCATAAAAATAAAAATGTAGAGTTTCGGTACGCGGGCGGGGACATAGGAATACTGGGTGCGATAAATGAGATAATTTCAAAGATTTTGCCGTTAAATATACTTCAGGTATCAGTGCTTGTATTTCTCTGTATCTGGATTTCATATTTATCTTATACCGCTGGAATATTACTTTTAATACCTTTGGCTTTCGGGGTCCTCTTTATATTCGGAGTATTAGGCCTTTTAGATATTAGCTTAACCGTAGAGATATTACCGGTCGCTGCCTTAGGTATTGGTCTCGGCGTTGATTATGGTATCTATGTGGTGAGCAGGCTGAGGCAAGAGTTAAGATCGGGGAAACCTTTAAAAGATGCGATCTATGGCTCTCTGGAAACATCCGGCAAGGCCGTCTTCTTCACGGGGATGGCAGTCGCCTTGGGCGTATTCTCCTGGATATTTTCAGATATAAGGTTACAGGCAAGGCTCGGTGCCGTCCTTGGCTCTCTATTAATTTTAAATATGCTTAGCACATTGATTTTATTGCCGACATTAATTTCTATATTTAAACCAAAATTCATTTTTAAAGGAGGTGATGGAGAAAAATAGTACAAAGTTTCAAAAAGCCTTAATGACTGTAACTGCAAACAGTGTGAAACAATCTCATTTTTTGAAAGGAGGAATAGATGAAGAATTTAGTTAAAAGACTTTTACTTGGTTTGGCTATTGTTGCCGTTTCGTCTCAGCTTGGTTATGCGCTTGATAAGCCTTACGATGGTATATCGGCCGATGAGCTGATGAGGATCACCTACGATATCCAGTACACCTTGTTCGCCAAGGATTACCAGAGCGTTGGTGATGTCTGGATGATAACCAAAGGTGGATTTAAACGCCACCGGAAGTTCTTGCGTTCTCGTATTGTTTTACTAAGAGAGAGTGATGATTTGAGGTACAAAGACATTGTCGTCTTTACCGAACCGCAGAATGTAAAGGGTTTGGCTATACTATCCTGGACACATATGGACCCGGAGAAGGACGCCGAGCAGTGGCTCTGGCTTCCAAGTTTAGGAAAAGTCAGGAGGGTCTCTCAGGCAGAAAGCGATGATTCCTTCATGGGTACAGATTTCACTACTGAGGAGATTACTACCAGAAGATGGGAGGATGAGACTTATGAGCTTATGGGAGAGAAAAAGTTTGAGGGATACCAGTCAGACTATACTGGGAAAACCTATTACAAAGACACAGATTGTTATGTAGTTGAGGCGAAACCGAAGAAAAAGGACTGGTATTATTCGAAGCGGGTCGTCTGGTTGGATAAGGCCACCGGGGCCAGTATATTCGATGAGATTTATGACACTTTAGGCAGAAAAGTAAGGACGATTCTTAAAGAATATGGAACTCCTCCTGATTTTCCTGAGGGATATCTACCTCAGACCTTTTTAGAGTGTGTAAACTTAAAAACAGGTCATAAGACAGTCATTACATTTGATGACATAAAATTTGATTCGGGTCTGAAGGAGAGATTATTCACCGGGAAGGCTCTCATGAGAAGTAAATGGTAAGAAAGGACAATGGCTAAAAGAGCCTATGACCGAAAATAGTATGAAAGGAGGAAAAGATGAAAAGGCTAATTTTAGTACTTGGTATTGTGAGTCTGGTTGCCTCTCCTGCCTATGGGCTTGATGTTGCTGATAACCTGTCTCTCTCCGGGTTGGTAAAGAATGAAACATCTCTACGCTTGCAAGAGAGGGAAGATAGAGGCGATTTTATGAAGGTGGAGAATACTCTCCAGATAGGAGCTGAATACAGGTTGATGGACAACGTTCATCTCTTCGGGCTATTCAGGGGTTTTTATGAAGCTCTCTACGATATTGAGGATGACATATACGATTCTGAATATAAAGATGAGTATAAGGAGCTAAGTTATCCGCAAGAAGATGAGTGGCTGAGGGAGGCTTATATAGATCTATTGTTCGACTGGTTGGATGTCAGGATCGGTAAGCAGCAGGTGGTCTGGGGGACGGCTGACGGTATAAAGATACTCGACGCGGTTAACCCGACCGATATGAGGGAGTTTACGCTGGATGATTATCGCGACAGCCGGATACCACTCTGGATGCTAAAGACAGAACTTGCCCCGACTGTTAACGGAACCCTGCAACTTCTATTCATCCCCGACTTCGAGCCCAACTACATACCACCATTAGGTTCGCCCTTTACCTTTCGAGCAACGGCTATAGGTGCGGCAAATGTAGGTGAATGGCTTTCTGTTTCCTTACCACCGCCTTTCCCTCCTTTCACTCCTGCTGTTAAGGTGGAAGAAGAAGTAAAACCAGACCCCTGGGAGGACATTAGCGAAAGTTCATTCGGTGCAAGATGGCTCGATGTAATTGGAGGCTTTGAATATACTTTGAACTATCTTTATGGCTTTTATTTTTCCGGCGCTAATTACGGCTGGGTTACAGGCTTTAATCCCGATATCGGGCCACCTGGGATTGATAATCCCACTTTACATCTACAGAAGAAGTATGAGCGGATTCATCTGATCGGAGGCTCATTTTCAAAGGCCTTAACCAAGGGCCTACTTGCCGGCTTGAATATCAGGGGAGAGGCCGCCTACATTAAGGATGTCCCTGGTTATTACGGCGAAGATGGCAAGCCTGAAGGGGTAGTTAAATTGGATAACTACAACTATGTATTGGGTTTGGACAAGAATCTGTTTACCAACTGGCTTTTAAGCTTCCAGCTTATCCAATTTATTAGCTCCATCTCAGAGCATGAGGGCTCTGATCTTTTATTCGGCCCAACCCTGGGCCCGATTGACCAGGTCGAAACCATTTTAAGTTTAAAGGTTGCAACCGATTTCATGCATGAGAGGCTTAAGCTGGAGGTGCTTGTCCTTTACTGGCTTGAGAGCAGCTTCAGAATTAGCCCGAAGGTCAAATTTGAAGTATTTGACTACTTGAATATAGCGGTAGGGGCGCATGTCTTCGGAGGCGACGAGGAGAATCTCTTTGGTCAATTTGATGATAATGACCAGGTCTTTGTCGAATTAAGATATGGATTTTAAGGCTTCTGGGCAGTAATTAATGAGCAGAGAAAAGAATTGCTGCTGATCTGAACCCGGGCAAGGCCCAGTTCGGTTAGCTTCTCGGCATACCAGCCGGCTCCTCGCATATAAGGAGAAAATGCTCGAGGAACCTGGATGGCTACCCTCCCTCCTTTCCGGGTAACCCTGATCATCTCCGCAATTGCCCTCTGCCGGTTGGAAATCAGGTTCAGGTGAAAGATGGAAAGCACAACTCCGAAGGCATTATCTTTATAGGGAAGCTGCTCGGCATCACCCAGATTTAAATAAATACTTCTTCGCCCCTTCCCCTCGGCCTTCTCCCGGGCCCTTAAGAGCATATTTCTCGATAGATCCAGAGCCACGACATGGCTATCCGGAATTATGGAGAAGATCCCGACCGCAGCATACCCGGTCCCGGAAGCGATATCCAGAACCCTCTCCCCTGGCTTAATCTGGCATTCATCAATAATTGCCTTTATCCCCTCAAGGTCATGTCCCGCAAATAAGTTAGCCAATACCTCGTATATCCTTGGCCTCAAGGTAGCGACCTGTTTAAACTGCTGCCTCCCGATTGGTAGAAGGAAAGACAGGTACATCACTAAACCCCAAATTATGGCTAAGACAATGATCCCGGCAATCAAGCCCGGCCAACCGAAATGTGTGTAGGCTAAAATAAGCCCGTAAATGGGTACGGCAACCAGCAGCAAATCAATGGCATAAGCCAATTTTCTGGGAAGCGGTCCCATCGTTTCTACCCGAACATCCTTTTAGCGGATCTGCCTGCCGGGCACTCCTCCTGCATCTCGCACTTCCGGCAGCCGACCCTGAGTTTTATTATCTGAAATGCAACTGAAATAATAAAAAAGGCACTCAGGATATAGTAGCGTTCCAGGAAAGCCAAAGCGATCAGGGGAAAGACGGTCATCGTAACCCAGATAGCGGCGGTCAGGCGCAACTCCCGGGGCAGCCATCTTCCTTCCCGTTTCTTGAAGAATCTGGCGGCGCACTCTCCTCCCAGAATGATACAGCGCTCTCCATAATGCCTGCATTTGGTGCAGATCATCCACCGGATCAGGATATAAAAAATAATCCACCCGCCAACATAGGTCAGGGCAAGCCCGGTCACGGGAGATAGACCATAGGCGGCCAAGCCTATCGAAAGCAAATAGGCTCCCGAAACCAGCGCTACCTCTCGGTTACTCCACCCCATTTTCATTTCTGATTGTTAATTCTGGAAAATGTTAATTAAATAAAGATTTTTTATTGATCCCTAATAATGCGTTAATGTAAGGGTTAAAAAGCGGGTCGGATAAATCCGACCCCTACAATCAAGCCCCTACTCCGCCTTAGGCGGGAAAAAGGTGAAAGAAAGTTCTTCATATACAACTAATTCGGATCTTCACGCATTATTTGGGTTGATATTATCATAATTTTTTAGTATAAAGTGAACAGTTTTATGGGCAAGGCGCCATAATTAAAGAATTGGGGCTGTTGAAAAACCTTCTTAAAAGGAATTTTTTCCATAAACCTCCTCTCCCCACCGGGGAGAGGAGTGAGGTGAGGGGGATTTTATTGGATATTCTTGGTTGCAATTGTTCACCCCCACTCCTTCGAGCCCGCTTAAAGCGGGCCTCAGGACAGGCAAGGGAGAGGGAAGATACTTTTTCAACAATCCCAATTTCCCAATTTTAACAAAGTAGGTTAAATCTGAACAAATGGCTAAAAATAAGCTGATTGCATTCCTTCAGAAAAAGGGATTAGGAATAATTTCCCTTACAGTATTAGCAATTATTTGGCAACTGTTAGCAGTTTTAGTAGTAAAAGACCTTTTTATATTGCCCAGTTTTTCTGCGGTTGTTGTTTCTCTTTATAAACTGGGGAAAGAAATACCCATTGATGCCTTAGTCAGCTTTTTACATTTTGGGATGGGGATAGCAGCAGCAATGGGCTTAGGCATTCCAATCGGAGCAATAATGGGCTGGTTTAGGGTGGCGGATCGAGTCATAAATCCTGTTATCGAGATTATTCGCCCCATTCCTCCGCTGGCCTGGATCCCCTTTGCCATTGTTTGGTTCGGCCTTACCCATAGCTCGGCAAGTTTCGTAATATTTATCGGGGCGATATTTCCTATTTTGATCAACACCTATGCTGGATTCCGCGGGGTACCTAAGATCCTGGTAGAAGCCGCCCGGGTTCTTGGGTGCACTAAAAATCTCGACCTGATGCGTTCAGTTGCGCTGCCTTCTGCTCTGCCTTCCGTAGCGGCGGGAGTTCGTATCGCCATGGGCATCGGCTGGATGTGTCTGGTGGCTGCGGAGATATTCGGGAGGAGCAGCGGGTTAGGCTATAAGTTGTGGCATTACTATCAGCTCCACCAGATGGATAATGTTATCGCCTATATGATCGTATTGGGCCTGATCGGGTATCTCTTGGATTGGTGCTTTCGACGCTTTGTGGAAGAAAGATTGTTAAGATGGCGGGAGCAGATTAGCGCATAATTTGGTCGGTCATAGATTCTCGACTTCCTCCATTACCTCTTTTAAAATCAATTCTCTAACTTTGATAAACTCGCTCCTTGCCCGATCTCTTGGACGCGGTAACTCTATCGAGTGAAAATTCTTAGTTCTCCCGGGACGGGCAGTAAGTACCAACACCCTATCGCCAAGATATGTAGCTTCTTCGATATTATGGCTGACAAAAATAATGGTCTTCCCAGTTTCCCTCCATATTCTTAGGAGTTCATCCTGAAGAATATTCCTTGTCTGGGCATCCAGCGAGCCAAAAGGTTCATCCATTAGCAAGATTTCCGGATCAGTAGCTAAAGCGCGGGCAATAGCCACCCTTTGTTTCATCCCCCCAGAAAGCTCAAAGGGATACCTGCTTTCCCATCCAGCCAAATTTACCATCTTCAGATATCTTTCAATGATCCCCTTCCTCGCGGTTTGTGGAACATTAGTGAATTGTAAACCAAACTCGATGTTCTTCTCCACGTTTCTCCAGGGAAAGAGAGCAAATTCCTGAAAAACCAGGCCCTTTTCTGGACCTGGTTCATTCATCACTCTCCCATCAATATAGATGTTCCCATTAGCTGCCGTCTCCAACCCGGCAATTATTCTCAACAATGTAGTTTTTCCACAACCAGAGGGACCAACTATACAAAGGAATTCCCCGACATTCACGCTTATACTCACATCCCTTAAAGCAACTAATTTCTGCTCGTCTTTGTTGATGAATTCTTTGGTTATGCCTTCAACCTGTAGCTTAATTTGGGACATATTTCCAACTAAACGCCTTTAATCACTTCTTCTATTAAGCTTGATGACTTCGTCATAAAAAGTTGGATCAAAAAGATCCTCTTCGGCAAGAAACTTAGTATATCTCGGCCTATTCAATTCATAAATAACTCGGGCAAACTCCAGAGCAGGTTCTATTGTAGTGTGAGGATTATGGACCCAGGCCCCGTCCCAGGTTTTAAGAGAGTAGTTAACCTTCTCAATTCCCCATCCCATCCTTTTTGCATATATCCTTGCTGCTTCTTCCGGATGAGCGATAGCATATTCCGTGGCTTTAATATGAATCTTAACAATCTCTTTAACGAGATTAGGATGTCGGCGCATAAGGTTCCCGGTAACCAATACGCAACAACATGGGTGCCCTGGCCACATCTCTCCCGAGGCAAGAACCATCTTCCCGCTTCCCTCCATCTCGATTATCGCCGGCCCGGGATGGGGGAGGAATACACCATCGACTACTCCCGCTTTAATCGCCGAGATTGCATCTCCTGGTCCCATCGGGGCAATCTCAAGATCTCTTCCCGCAATTAAACGATTATTCCTGAGCCATCTTCTAAAAACGGTATCCTGAACAGAGCCTGGCGGGAAGGTAGCAATCTTTAGTCCTCTCAGGTCCTGGGGACTTTTATAAGCAACATCCGGACGCAATACCAAATGAGAACCCTGGCTTTGAGCACTCGCCACAATCTTTGCCTCAAGACCCTCATATATTGCGGTCATCGGTGGGGAAATACCCACATAGGCAATATCGAGCTCCCCGGCTAACATCGCCGTCATCTCCGGAGGCCCCGAGGGGAATTGATATTCACTAACCTTTTCTATCCCAAATTTTTTCAGACCATCTTGCCACCAATTTTTTTCCATACTGATCATATGGGCAACCTGATGGATACTTGGCTGATAGCCAATGCGAAGCTCGGTGAGAGGTAATTCTGTCCCTGGCTCGCTCAGCCAGCAGTAGCCCACCAGTATTACTACCGCTAAGCCCATCCCTACTAAAATAATCTTAATGGCGCTTTTCATCCTTTCTCCTTAGGAAGGAATTTGCGTTGTAGCATTTTTTATCCCCCTCCCCTCAATCCCCTCCCACCAGGGGAGGGGAATCTTGCCCTGAGCCCCTCGGCCTTCTTGGGAAAGGGATGAGAGAGTCCCATACAGTTTCCTCCCCCTTGATGGGGGAGGATTGAGGTGGGGGTGAATTTTTGCATCGTCCCATAAACAATGCCCCGCAAACCTTGAAAAACTATTCTAATTTGGGGTAAAATTTTTTCTGAAACCTCTATACTCTGCATATATACTTGCCCTCGTAACAACGAAATTGCCTTTTAGGAGCCTACAGGGCCATATTGACCAACTCAGTGATATCCCTCATCTTGAGCGGAGAGTTTGTCTGGGTTATTGCCGCTTTCAGGGCCTGCTGGCAGAAAGGGCAGGCACTGACTAAAGCATCGGCCCCGGTAGCCTCGGCGTCTTTTATTCTTAAGACCGCCATCTTCCCCTGGATCTCAGTAAAACCGGCCTTAAGTCCCCCTCCGGCACCACAGCAGCGGGAATATTCCCGAGTTCTCTCCATCTCAATGAATTCTACCCCCGGCAGGGAGTTCAGGATTTTTCGGGGCTCCTCATACAGATCATTGTGCCTTCCCAGGTGGCAGGGGTCGTGATAGGTCACCTTAAGGGGGAGTTCCTTGGTGAATTTTAGCTTTCCTTCTTCAAGCATTCTGACCAGAAACTCAACCAGGTGGAGGATCTCGAACTTAAGCTTTCCGAGTTCAGGGTAGTTTAGCTTTATCGTCCGATAACACCCGGCACAGGAGGTAACTATCGTCTTTATTCCCATACTATTAAACCGTTCCAGATTCTCCCGGGCCAGGCGGAAATATTCCGGATGCCCTACCCGGTGGAGAACACTTCCGCAGCAGACCTCCTGCAGGCCCAGGATCCCGTAATCGATATTGAGGCGATGGAGGATCTCGGCGGTATTGATCGCTACCTCCTGGATATTGGCATCAAAGGAAGCAGTGCACCCAACATAGTAAAGAACCTCGGCCTTCTCCCTGGATAAATCCTTTATCTCCTTGGAAAGCAATCCCTTTCTAAGTGCCCGCTCGGCCCATTTTGTCCGCCGGGTTCGGGGCTGCTCCCAGGGGTTATCGTTGCTCTTTATGCTGTTGACCATTCCCATATGCTCTTCCAGGGGACCGGAATCTGCCCGGACAAATGAGGCCCGCAGGGACTCCCAGAGCTCGACCGTATCGATCCCGCTCGGACAAACGATGCGGCACTGCCCGCAGACCGAGCATTCATACAGATTTCGGGAGAGCTCGCTGATCAGCTCCGGATCCCCGGCACTATATCCAAACAGGTCAGTTAGAGGGCTGTGCTGGGAAGTAATTAGATCTCTCAGGGAATTGATTTTTGCCCGGGGAATAACCTCCTCCCTTTCATCATGGGGATAAATTGGACAGAAGTTCAGGCACTCACCGCAGCCAACGCAGGCATCGAGTTCCAGCAGTTGACTTCGGTAAAGATTATCCACGGGGAGCTTGGGAGCCACACCTCCTGTCTCGGCGATAGCTACCCTGCGGATCACTAGAAGGCCCAAGGCCATTAAGCCGACAAAAATCCAGACCCCCCCCAGAAACACTATCCTCCCACTCCGGTAGCGGACCGGCCGCAGCTGGGCAAGCTCAGGAAGCCAGTCCAGGACCGCCTCAATTTCTTTAGCCGTAAGCTTTTCGGCGAACCCGGGCATGGAGACAGTGTTTACCGTTCCCTCCACCTTAGCCCCCTTTAATACCTTTTCCCTGATTACTTTCCGGTTAAATACTTCACCAAATTCGTCAGTGGTAAGAGCAATCTTTAGGGCACCGGTATTCAGGGGAGGGATAATCGCATCCGCCGGGTTCTTTGTCCCGATATTGGGCTGTCCACCTCTCCCGCCCTCCCCGTGACAGGAAAGACAGTGGCGGCGGTAAGTCTTCTCCCCCAAAGATAACTTCTTCTCCTCTTGCCCGAATGCTAACGGAGTGCTTAGAAGGATACTAAGGAAGATTAGTAGTGGAGCTTTTATTGATAGATGTCTATATTTAACTATCTTTTCGACAGGCTCAGGACAAGACTTATAAGCCAAACAACTCGGTGTTCCCCTCCCCTTGTGGGAGGGGAATAAGGGGAGGGGGATAAAGGATTTTCTGAGATTCTTTGCTATGCTAATGAAGTTTTTATTCATTAATTTTATTCACCCCCACCTTAATCCTCCCCCATCCCTTCGACAGGCTCAGGACAGGCAAGGGGGAGGAAACAGCTTGTCTTGGACCTATCGGAGAACATATTAACCTACTGCCCCCAGGATGGTTAGAATGAATATTACTAATAGCAAGAGAGTACCCAGGGCAATTACCCACTTTCGATCCTTAGGCTGCCTTGAGGGGCCCCGGTCAATAAAGGGCAGGCCCAGTAGTCCCAGAACGACCAGCACGACTATCCCCAAGCCCAACCAGGTTGGGACATACTTTAAAAGCTGAAACAGCCACAGAAAGTACCACTCCGGTTTGATCGAGAATGGGGTGATCAGGGTATCGGCCTTCTCTCCGTATTCTACCGGAAGCAAGATCGCCAGGGTGATTACCACCCCCAGCGCGATCAGGGCAACTATTGCCTCCAGGAACAACTGAACCGGATAAAAGGGAAACTTCTTTTCGGTGTCCTTCTTCAATTTCCTTACAATGGCTCCGAGATCCCTCGCCGCCGCACCATGGCGAAATGCAGGGCAAGGATTAACCCTAATACTGCCGGCAAAACCAGGATATGGGTAGCATAGAACCGGGATAGGGTAGGTTGCTTCACCCCATAGCCTCCCTGAATAAAGAGTAGTAGATACTCACCCACCAGAGGGACCTCCCCGGCGACACCGGTTCCTACTCTGGTAGCCCAGTATCCCAGTTGATCCCAGATAAGCAGGTATCCGGAAAAGGCAAAAGCTAAGATTAACAGGAGAAGAAGAGCCCCACTCACCCAGTTAAGCTCCCGGGGATTCTTGTAGGCCCCCCGAAAGAAAACGATCAACATATGAACGAACACAGTAATCACCAGGAGATTGCTGCTATGGTGGTGTAATCCCCGGACAAGCCAGCCGAGATAGACCTCATCGGTAATGAACCTGATGCTCTGGTAGGCCTCAGCTACATTGGGGCGATAATAATAGGCCAGGAATATACCAGTAATAACCTGAATAATAATAAGCAGAAATGTTATCCCCCCCCAGCAGAACTGAAAGCTCATCTCGTGAGGGGAAACCGGTTTATTTAGGTAGGGTTTAGCGAACTCCCTTAGGCTATAACGCTCATCTATCCAATTTATTAGTTTATTTAGGCTCATTCTGGATTATTGTGGGTAAACAATTAAATCCAAATCCCAAAGCTCAAAGTTCAAATGACAAATATTGGTGCACTTGTGCACCTGTTAAATTTGGTATTTAGTCATTTGACATTCATTTGACATTTGGATTTTGACATTTGACATTAGAGATTCTCTATCCTCCGCTGAACATAGTGTTACGGAACCAGGCCGGATACCCTTTCAGCTTCTCTTCCGGTAGCTCTACCGAAATATCCTCCCCCTCTACCTTCATCCTGAACTCAAGTAAATTATAGGGACGGGCAGGTCCTCCGGTCACCTTCCCTTCTATGGTAAAAGAGGAATCATGACAGGGGCAGGGGAATTCCCTTTTCTCTTCGTCCCATTTTACGATACAGCCCAGATGCGGGCAGATGGCCGAGAAGGCAGCGATGTCATTCTGCCTTTTTATCAGGAAGAGCGGTAGACCAAAATAGGTGGTGCTGAACACTCCCTTTTTCAGCTTCTCTTTGGTAGCCACCTTTTGCCATCCTCCTACCTTGACTATACTTTTGCGCGGGGGGATGAGGTAGGCAATAACCCCGGAAAAGAAAGCTACCACCGCCATCAGGTTAAAATATCTCAGAAACTGCTTAAGAAAATTCCGACGGGAAAGGAGGGAGCTCTGCTTTTCCCTCGGTTGTTCAGATTGATTCAAAGTTTTTTCTTCCGGCATCTTATTTTGATCTGGCGGTTGAAATCGGACAGGTAATGATATGGACAAAATTGCTATAAGGGATATAGGCAACAAAAGCAAATGCCAGGAGCATATGAATATTCCACAGATAAAAATGATAGGTGCCCCAGGGAAAAGGAAGATCGCGCAGCCAGTAGGCCAGAAAAAATCCAAAGAAAGAGAAAGCCCTTTCCGTAGTAAGGGGCAGCACCGACAGCCTTGCCGCCTCTACCAGGAACCCCGTAAGTATGATGACAAAGATCAGGGCCAAGGCAATATTATCCTTGATCGTGCTCTGGAGCTGAGGAGAGCGGAGAACATACCTGCGAACAAACGAAATGATTACCCCGACAAGCACGCTCAGCCCGAACAGATCGATCAGGAAATCAAGCGCTAAACCAAAGGGGGGCTGGATCATAAAGGTCTTTACCCCCAGGGACAGCGCCAGGGTATAGACAATCAGCATTACCATAAGCAGACAGAGGAAGCCCAGAGAAAGGGCTAAGTAATTTACCCAACGCAGCACACTGAGCTTAAGGATACCCCTTTGCAGTAAGCCCTCGAGCAGGAGGGACCTTAAGTAATCTACTGCACCTTTTTCTTCTGGCTCCCCATGCTTTCCCTTCCTCCAGATAAAGACCCGGGAGAAGATACCGTAGGAAAAGAATAGCGCTGTTACCGAAAGGCAGAGCCAGAAGAAGGTCCATTTATACTGGTCCTCGGCTTCGTAGAAGCTCTTCCCGGGATACATAGTATTGATATGACAATTGATACAGCTCTTCTTGGTCTCCTTTACATAATCCACCTGAGCCCAGGCAGAGTGAGCAAATAGAACCACCAGAAAGACTGTTAGTAATACTGAATAGAGCGCTCTATTTTTTGTTGGCATCATCATTTCAGATTCAGCCTTCGTAGCCATTACGGCGAAGTAGGCTTATGCGTAAACATCCGAATTACTTGTCCTGAATCTATAGAAAGAAATGTAGGGGCCGACGTCCCTGTCGGCCCGACTTGTCCTGAGCTGTGTCGAAGGAATAAGGGTGAACACTGATCCGCCTGAGGTGGACCACCCCTACAAGCCCCGGCTATCCAGCTTTAAATTCTTAAGCATTTTCCTTGAATCCTTAACTCCTCCTGTCCGACGAAGTAGGATGAATCCTTTCTTGTCTGCGGGTCTGCCTGCCCTGAGCTTGTCGAAGGGAGCAGAGTCGAAGGAAGCTTATCGAAGGGAGCCTGGTTTTTTCTCTTATGTGACTAAGTGAAGATCTGACCCCCAATCTCCCTCACCCTTACAAGTCTGAGGCGGACTAAATGCCGGGGCTAGAAAGCCCCGGCTATCCTGTATAGGGAACTTGTAGAATTTTTGGGGAAAGTCTCCTGCTGATTCCTGTTCCCTTTTAGCCAATTTTAGCTATCGTCAGATTTGGCTATAACAGTTTCCCTTTACTTAGCCAACGCCGGAAAACTTCGTCCGTAAGTGTATACCGCCCCTGTTTATCCTTATGTAATATCATTGCACTAACAAGCCGGCGAACAGCTGAAGAGATATCTGTACTCTTATTCCCTAACTTCTTAGCAATACCTGTGAGAGTAACCGGACCTAAAGCAGCCACAGCTTTAATAATTCCTCTCTGTTGGTCACTGAATCTCGTAGTAAGTCGACTCTCGAATTCGCCGTCAAATTCGTCTAACATATCTTGCCAACTCTTGTTGACTAAATCTTGTGTAATTCCTTTACATTTCTTTACTATCGCTTGGTGAAAGCAAAGTATTCCCATCTTCTGAACATAAAAGGGTATTCCCCCCGTATAAGCATAGAATAACTTTGCGCTATCATTCGTAATCTGAAGTTTTGAGGATTTAAATCGGTTCTTTACAAATTTCAAGACGACCCTTTCTTGTAAAGGCTCCATATAGTGTTTACCAGCCATCAAGTAAAGTGGAGAATTAGGTCGCAGAAACACTTTTTCTAAAAGCCCCAAGGAAGAACCCGAAAAATAGTACTTGACTCTCTTTTGAGAATCCATATCGCTTTTGAACAATTCATAGAGAATACCATTAAAACTATCGGTTTTCTGAAACTCATCAAAGATGATTATCATATTCTGTTTCTTTTCTTCACTGAAAATTTTAATGAAATCAAAGGTTGCTCTTGCTAAATCCTTTTCTTCAATTGATTTCTCCCGAAACTTCAAGTAGAATTCTCCGACCCTGCCGAGGCTTCCTCCAATTTCCTGAATTATCTTCAATGTTTCAACTATCTTCTCGTAAAAGATTTTTTCGAAAGTTATCAAGAGCCCTCTAACTTTATGCTTTTTTTCATAATTTCGTAATATCTCTCCTATTGTAGCCCGATAGAAATTTTCTATACTGTCCATTTCTCGGCAATTGATCTCTACTACTAAGATATCGGTCTCCTTCTCCACTTGAATTTTTACATTATGCAAGAGACTTGTTTTCCCATACCGTCTTGGGGCAATAATTACATTATTTTGGGAAAGTCTCTTCGCGTCATCTACCAGAGTCTTCAGTTCTTCTTCGCGTCCTACAAAATAAGGCGGTTCTACTTTTCCTCCAACCTTAAAAGGAGAGGATACGCTTCCCTTGTTACGGACTTTGATCATGTCGAATTTCCTGTTTAGCCAAAAATGACTTTAGCCATTACTGGCTAATTAAATTATATATTTTTCCTAAGAAATGTCAAACAAATTTTTTATCCCGCATTCCGCTGACAAGTCTTGATTCACTGTCCAGATTGAAACATCATGAATCACTGTAAATATTGCAGGATTTTTTACGTGGAACGATGAATGGGAGGTTAAATAGTAATGCTTAGCGTCGCTAATTCAATGGGACCAACAAATCTTTAACCCTTAATCCTCTAATTCCGATTCACCCATTTACCAATTTCTATTTTCTCAAGACTGCGGGCCTGAGGCTTCTTATTTGTCAATATCAAAGATTTGATCCTAGCAAAGGTCAAGAGCAGACCTGACCCCTTGTTCAAAATCAGAACCCTAATAGGTGACTGTTCCCTATTTACCAAAATCGGCTGTCAAAAATTTCAAAAAGCAACGCAACAAGTAAACAACCCCTATTCCCCTTGATATCTAAAACTTTTTATTATTATCCCTAAAAGCTTTTTTTCTTTCCCAGCCAATATCTCTAACTCACCTGGGTCTAACCATATTCCACTACAGCCTTTACACTTATCGATTTTTACTCCTCTAAAGGTAATTTCTTCTAATTCCTGTCCGCATTTTGGGCAACGCATCCAATGGAGTTCCTTTAGCCTCTTACTCTTTTCTTTTGTTTTTCTTCTTTCTTCTTCGCTACTTTTTTTATTTAGCTCCTCAGCAGCTTTTTTTCTCCTTTCTACTTCAAGCCTAGCAAAATATTCCTCTTCAGCTTTAGATGATTTTTTAGTTTCCATATAAAACCCCCTATTTGTTTAGATCATTAAGTCAAAACCTATTTCGATTTTGTCACGATTTCTGAATTATTGTATTACTTGATTACGGGTAACTCTACCGCATCCGGGAAAAAGCCATTTCACTGCAAGTATCTCAATCGATCTTAGGAAAACAGGGACAGCGGCTGTTTTATCTTAAATTCAATATGCGGCATCATTTGTTCATTTGTCAATAAAATGTGTACCCGTCCCCAGTTCCCTTAAAGTCAAGAAGTTATCTACATTCCCTATTTTCTTTTTAGCCGAAATGCACCCTTTCCTTTCGTTTAATTAAATGACCAAACTTTTTGCGTAATAAATTAAGTTGTTCTTTTTCTGAAAGATGAGATAATCCCTTTTCTGCTTCTTTCTGAAGCCGACGTTTTATTTCTACAGCGTCAAATTTCTTAGCTTTCATAAAGCACCTCCTTCGGGCTCCTAATATCAAGTATTGGATAGCCCAATTTTAAATTCACCGAGTTCAATAGATGAATACGATTAATATTTTCAATATGCCTAAAATTCCAACTAACCAAAACATCAACTCGTTCTGCTGTTGCAATCGCTATATGACGTGCATCTGAAAAACTCTTTTCTGCTACAGATCATTCTTCGATATATTTATTAGCGAGAGCAATTGATTCTTCGTTGAGAGCAACATATTCAATATTCTCAGTTGGAACCTTCTTCAATATATTCTTTACTTCCTTAGGAGCGCCCTCAACTTCAAATAGCAAAATATCTGATATAACCGGAGTTTTCATACCTTTAATAAATTCATCAAAAAGTTGGACAGAATCTTCTTTGAACTCCTCATCCAAACAACCTCCTACCACGGAAGTATCAATGTAGACTCGTAATTTAAACATCTCTTATCCCCTTACAAAGATATTTAAGTAAATTTCGGTTAACGTTTTGCGTGTTTACGAAGTGCCGAAGGCATTTGTTTGGATTTAGGGACATTGGTTCTAAAACAACTTAGGAGAAAAATGACTCTGCCCCTTTTCTCTCTTGAGCTTGTCGAAGGGACTGCTCCTTTTATTCCCTGCCATGTCCTGAGCCTGTCGAAGGGCTATTCCATGATATTCCTCTTGTCCGCCATCTTGTCCTCCGTAGCTTTAGCGTAGGAGGAAGCTTTTAGCGAAGGAGGATGCTATTCCCCCTGTCCGCCGTAGCTCTCAGCGTAGGCGGATGTTTCTCTATCATTTGCTCATTTGCCAAGATCGAAGATTTGACCCCCGACATCTTTTTAATTCTCTTAAGAGTACGGGTTTGAGCCTCTGTCTTCTGTAGTTATGGAACTAATGGAACGCCGTCCCCTTTCACATCGACCGTCTTCAGTTTGAGGTGCTTTTCCAGAGGTGTAAAATCTCGATCATCATGCAGTAGGTATATCTGGTGATGAATGCAGAACGTCCCAATGACTATGTCAATGGTCTTACGAACTGTCACGCCTTTCTTTCTCAGGATACGATAATTCACAGCACTCTCCAATGCTATTTCTTTTCCCCACATCTCAACAATAGGGAAGTCCAGAAGCAGGGAGCATGCTTTCCTGTAGTCGCTATCCCGCTGAAATCCTTGGAGAACTTCAGTCAGAATTATGTCCCCGATGAGTATGATTTCTTCTCCCAGGGACACATGCAACCAATCAATCTGGGGCGTCTTCTCTCCATTGAAATATCCAATCCACACCGACGAATCGACTAGTATCATCTGTCTGTCCTCATCTGATCCAAATCACCAGCCCATTTTAGTTTCCCTCGGTATTTCTTCACTCTTGCCTGACGGGTGAACTTGACAAGAAGCTTCAACCCCTGTTCGATCGCTGCCTTCTTGGTGTGCAGCCCCGACTGTCTAAGAGCCTCGTTCATCAATTTGTCATCAATTACGACATTCGTTCTCATGATGCCCTCCTATGTGTATAGACAATGTTAATTATACATATTATTGAGCAGAGTGCAAATTTTTTTCCAAGATTATCTGATGCTTAAACTTTCTGCTCATCTGCTATCTCAAGATGGGGGAAAATAGGGAAAGAAGGGACGTAATTAATATTTTGACTTTTCTCATGAAAAAGGGGGACGTTGGTTCTAAAACAACTTAGTCAATAGTCAAGACTGCGGGCCTGCCTGCCCTGAGCGAAGTCGAAGGGACTGCTCCTTTTATTCCCTGCCATGTCCTGAGCCTGTCGAAGGGCTACTCCCCCCTGTCCGCCATAGCTTTAGCGAAGGCGGATGCCATTCCCTGCCTAACATGAACATCGCCCGTTTTATAAAGCTGCGGCATCATTTGCTCATTTGTCAAGAGTGTAGACCTGACCCCTCATCTTCCTCATAGTCAAGGTTTGACCCTGATTCCCTTTCATTTGCTCATTTGTCAAGATTAAACAGGCTGACCGAGAATAGCGATTTTTCAAAAACCGATCTCCTAACCAGGCGTAAATAAAGGACTATATTTTTCAGAAATGCCCATAATTTGAATTCTCGGTCAGCCTGTAATGATCCGACCCCCGACTTCCATTATCTCTTGATCACTCCCAGTTTTAATGGAAGCCACCAGGTAAAGCCAAAAAAGAATGTCTTAATTACTGTTCTCCTAATAGAAAGTCCTGCCTTCTTTCCTATCGGTATAGATACAAATAGTTCTAAAGGATGACCAATTGCCCAAATGAAGAGAATAGCCATCCAAATTATCTTT
>SDBT01003562.1_pt1 | contig 26847 bp, 22 predicted proteins | sample 2277101 | NCBI WGS metagenome assembly SDBT01 (sample SAMN10404973, study PRJNA504765) | marine sediment metagenome | isolation source: marine sediment core GS10_PC15, 103 cmbsf | place: Arctic Ocean: Southern Knipovich Ridge | collected 2010 | reverse complement strand
CCCGCTCCGTGGCATGTAGAACCAAAAGAAACTTTCATACCTTGCTCGGTTCCAGCTAAAACATAAGATGCAGTTCCCATACTTCCTGGAATTAAAACAGGTTGACCTACAGCTCGATATTCTTCTGGTAGTTCTGGATGTCCAGGAGGAAATGCACGTGTTGCACCTTTTCGATGTATAACAACTTTTTCTTTTTTCCCATCAATTTCATGTGTTTCTATTTTTGCAATGTTGTGTGCAACATCATAAAGAAGAGAAAGTTGCCCGCCCGCTGCTCCCATTTCTTTAACCCATGCTTGACGTACTTGCCAAGTTATAAGTTGTCTGTTTGCCCAGGCATAATTTGCAGCAGCAGCCATTGCATTAAAATAATTTTTCCCTTCGGGACTACTGAATGGTACGCATGCAAGTTCTCTATCTGGTAATGTTATTCCATAATTTGACATTACCTGCATCATTATTTTTATGTAATCTGTTGCAACTTGATGACCAAGTCCACGTGAACCTGTGTGAATTAAAACGGTAATTTGATTTTCAAAAAGACCTAAAATTTGTGCCGCTTTTTGATCATAAATTTTTTCAACAACACCAACTTCTACAAAATGGTTTCCTGCACCAAGTGTTCCAAGTTGATCAAGCCCTCTTTTTTTTGCATGATTTGAAACAACATTAGGATCTGCATTTTCAAGACAACCATTAGATTCGATGTGTCTGATATCTTCTGGCGTTGCATATTCTTGTTCAAGCATCCAGCCGGCACCCTTTTTTAAAACTTGATCAAGTTTTTCTGTTGTGAGTTTTAATTTTCCACCTCTTCCAACTCCAGATGGAACCCAGTGATAAATTTCACGTGAAAGACTTTCGAAATGATCTTTTATGTCATCAAATTTGAGGTTTGATTTTAAAAGACGAACTCCACAGTTGATGTCATAACCTATTCCTCCTGGAGAAATTACTCCGTCCGGTAATTTTGTTGCTGCAACACCACCAATAGGAAAACCGTAACCTTCGTGCATGTCCGGCATTGCATATGCGGCTCCCATTATTCCTTGCAACGTTGTTACATTTATAAGTTGTTCGATGGATCGATCTTTGAAAATATCCTCAAACATATCCTCTGATGCAAAAAATCGAGCAGGAACTCTCATATCTTCTCGGTAACTTTTGGGAATTTCCCATAAAACGTCTGAAATTTTTTTAAGATCTTGTTGAGTTATCATTTTTTATCCTAAATATCAAAAATAATTATTGTTTCAAAATTTCCTTCTTTGTTTTTTTTAATCTCTGCTTCATGATGAGTAACAGCTTTGATGTCTTCGTCAAATTTATCCACTTTTTTACTATAAATTGTGGCTTTTAAAAAATTATCTGTAAGTTTTTCAAATTTTGCTTTGCAGTAAACGACTTTGTTTACTTGGGTATAGGTTAAAACCTCAGATAAAAAATCTACTAAAAGCGCAGTGGAATCTACTGATGAAATTTCAATTTTTTCTTTTGATTCTTCTGGGTTTTTTTTTGGTTCTTGTGATGTGCTTGCTGGACAACTTCCATCTTTTACCAGATTTCCCATTCCTTCTAGTGCCGCAGTAAATAATTCTTCAATATTATCGCTTTCAACTTTTAATCTTACATCTGCGACGTGAGGAAAAAATTTATATGATCTCATGGATGCCTCCATGTTTAAAAAAAAATCTTTTTAAAATAACGAATCATATTTATAACTTATCAAAAGAAAAAGTGGCAAGAGTTGAATAAATTGGACCTTCGGAATTGAGTTGAGATTCCATCAATTGACATGAATTTACCTGTAAATCAGAAATTTTTGGTTGTTTTAAATCTATTTTATTTATGTTAATTGGAATTCTAAAGCGAGCAAGTGTTACATGTGGAATTTGTTCTTTTGTTTTATTTATAATTTGATTGTTGTTTAAAAAATTTTGAACAGCGCGAGGTGTTGCATCAAATAAATGTTGATAATCTTTATTTTTTTCAAACTGAGCCCAAATCATTCGAGCTTTTTTATTTGGCGGGGCAAAAGTTATTTTTTCAAATTTTAACATGAATGGTTTTATGTTTTTATATTTAGAATTTAAAGAATCAATTAAATTTGGAATTATTTCTTCTTCTATTTTTCCTAGAAAATATAAAGTTACATGAAGATTTTCTTTTTTTGTCCATCCTTCGACAAGCTCAGGATGAGCGGGGATTTTTTTATAGCTATCAAGAATTTCTTTTGTTGGTTCTGGAAGTTGAATTGATAAAAATAATCTTTTTTCCATTTATGGCCCTACCCAACCCTTACGGGATTGGGCTAATGCTTGTGCCGCCCCTAAAGGGACTGCCAACTGTTAAATTATATCAATAATTTTTTGTTAGGTTTCTTGAAGTAAAAATTCTATAAAAAATCTTTTAGGTAATTTTTTTATTTTACTATTCTTAGTTATGGGAGTGTAAGTTGTAAACATTTAATGTTCTTTTAAAGAGGGTTAAAGGGTTTAAAATTAGTTTGATAAAAAAGTTGGCAGTCCCTTTAGGGGCGGCACAAGCATTAGCCCAATCCCGTAAGGGTTGGGCTATTTTCTTCTTTTAAGCTTTCGGCGTTGCCTAGTTCGAGATTTTAATCTTTGTTGCTTTTTCAGAGTTCTTTTTGTATTAACATGTTTTTTATTTGGATTAGTCTTAGTTTTTATTTCTTGTTTTTCCCCAATCTTTGCTTTTTTTATTGCTTCTTCAACTCTATAGTATGGATCGCGTTTTATATTTACAGATTTTGGTTGTTTTATTCCATAAGTATAATTATCAATAGGTCTGAATATTCCATGTCGAGAATCTGCGATCTTTTGTTTTGCTGTTTGCTTGGTTGGCTTGAAAAACCATCTTTGAATTGGATCTTTTTCGCGTGCATAAGTATCTACGTTAAGCATCTGAAATTTTGCATAATCAAGTTTTAATTGGGTATACTCATCAGGAACACCTTCAAAACGAGGTTTTATAATGCTTGGGCGAATAAATATATAAAGATTAGATTTTTCCTTAAATTTTTTCTTTGTTCTGAAAAGATTTCCAATTAGAGGAATATCTGCCAGGATAGGGGTTTTATAATGATTTTCTATTAATTTACTTCTAGTAAGCCCGCCTAAAACTAAAACTTCTCCGGTTCCCATAGTAGCTCTTGTTGTAAGTTTTCTATCGTTAGTATTGGGATTAGCTTGATCTGTTTCTTGGAAACTTGATATTTCAATATCAATTATTAAATCTACTATTCCTTCTAGATTTACTCTTGGGGTTAACTTTACAATTGTTTTTGCATCTTGTGCTCTTTGTTCACGAACAGGATCTGTGCCTACAGACGTTTTTAATTCACCTTTTACTTGTCTAGTTTCCGTTGCGTCTACAATACATTCTTTATAGTTATTTGTTACAACAAATGGTTGAGTTATAATGTTAAAATTATCTTTATGTAAGTAAGCCTTTACTATGGCCCAGAGATGTTCTCCGCTTGGGCTATTTCTTCCTAACGTTAAGGTTGCTCCAGCAGTTTTTTGAATTATGAGAGGATCATCCATACTAAAGTTTCCATCATTAGTTTTATATGGATCATACATATTGGCCATATACATTTTTGTTGCTTTACCCAGCAAATTATTTTTTTGAGGTTTAAATTGTGATTCAAGGTCGCTATTAGTTTTTATAGAAACATCAACAACCATTACTTCAAAGGCTACTTGTGGCTGTGGTTTGTCAAGCTTGTCAATTATTTTTTCAAGACGTTTCCAATCATCATTATTACAGGCTATAATTAATCTGTTTCCGCCACCAATCACTCCGCTTTCCCCTGTGCCTGCCGATGAATCTGTTTCTATAAGTACATCTTCAAAAAACTTATATTTACCAACCATTAAAGCTTTTGCTGCGCCTTCGGGTGGTTTTATAATATTTGCAAGAATAGGTTTTAATGTTTCGGCCCGAGCATATTTTATTTCTTTTATGTGCAATCGTGATTTAGCGGCCCTTAATGGGATATCAAGATATTTATGAACAAAATCAATTATTTTATCTAAATTTTGTTTTGTTCCTAAAAGTATCAATGCATTTTTGCGTGGTTCTGGGAAAATTTTTGTATCTGTAGAAAAATATGTGGAAGGTTTTTTTTGTTGGGGTCCTATAAAACGTATTGTACGTTGTTGTTGAGGGCGTGGAATTATTTGTTCATTAAAAAGTCTTACAATTTCATCTGCATTTACGTATCTAAGTGGAACTATTTTTATTGCTTCTCTTAATCCACCTTGATCAAGTTCCTTTATAATTTTCATAGCAGCTTTGATGTTGAAACATTTTTCTGTAATGATGCAGGCATCCAGATCTTTGTTGATTTGTACATCGCCTTCTAGCATTGTGGCAAGAAAGTTTCGTACAGTTTCTGCTTTTATGTTTCTTAAAAAATAGGTATAGCGAACAACAAGATCGCTATCTGGGAGATCTTCTGGTTCTGTACCAGTAGCAGATGAGTAATATGGTAAAGGCTCTTGTTTATTTTGAATTTTTGGAACAATTCTATAGAGGTTATCTACATCTATTATTGTAAAATTGTTCATCTCAAGAAGTGTTAACAAAACGTTCCAAGCGCGATCTAAAGTTAAAGGATTACGTGTAGTAAGGGTTACATTTATAGCGTCTAATTCTTTGAGGGGAATTATATTTATCTTTTTCTGTTCTGCTAAATAATTTACTACGCTTGAAAGTGTTACATTTTCAAAGTTTAAGTAAATATCTGCTTTTTCCTTAGCATCTTCTTTTTTAGTTGGTTCTTTTTCTTTAGAATCTGTTTTTTCTGTTTTTTCTTTAATTTCTTTTTTAGCAGATTCGTTTTCTTGTTTTTCTTGTTTTTCGTTAACTTTTGTTTGGCTTTTTTGAGCAATTTTTTCAGCCGGTGTTGAATTTGGGTTTAGTTTGAATCTAACATTAGGCGTGTAAACTTCTTTAGCTTTGCTAAAACTTGGCAATAAAAAAGCCATTATTAGTATGATTTTTACAATATGTTTATGCTTCGATACCCTTCGACAGAGCTTCCGCCTTCGTTGAAACTTCTGCGGACGCGCAGGGCGAACGGCTATTTTTTTATTTATAACTTTCTTTGTCATTAATGACCCCATTTTTTATAAGCCCCTTTTGTATTTCATCGTTGCAATGGTTAATTCAAAAGTAATTTTTTTGTTTGGTTCATGTTTTATTGTCAATTCTTTTATGTGGATTATGTCTTCTTTGCCCAAAGCATCTAAAATTTTTGTTAAACCTTCGGTGGTTTGATTTTTGATTACAGCGGTAAGAGTAACTTCGTCGAATTTGTCATTTCCTTCTATAGGAAGAGTTGTTGTCTCTCCCCATCCTGCTTCAGGAGTTACTTGATGGTGTGGCCAAAATTGTTCTAAAAAAGTTCTTAAATCAAATTCTTTGTTTTGTTTTAGCAACTCTTGTAATTGTTCTTCTTTTAATTTTAATTGTTCATTTTTTTGTATCATTTCTTCAGCTTTTCGTGCCAATCTTTGTGTATTTTTTATTTTTTGAATTAGTGTTGAGCTTTTAGAGTAAGTACGATATGTAAGAATGCCACCCAGAAGTGTTACACCAATAAGAAATATTACCAAATATTTTTCGAAATCTTTTTTACTAAGATTTTGAATATATGTTGCAAGGTTAATAAGTGCTTTCATTTTTCCATTTCTTTTAATTTTAATTTTGCTGTAAATTTTATTCCCTTGTCTTCCTCTAATCTTGAATCAACTCCTTCTTCTAATTCTAATATTTTTGACTCTTCAAATCTCTTTTCTAATGTCATAAAATATAGAAAGTGGTCGCTTCCTGTTTTTGATCTGAATATTCCTTCTACTTCTACTTTGGGAATTTTTTCTTCTTCTGTTATATAAACAGATTCAATTGTTACATCAAAACGCCTTTTATCTATTATGTTTGTAAGTTCCTGTAGAATTAATAGAGGATTTAGTTTTTCTTTTTCAAAAGCAGACCACATCTCTAATTTTTCTGAAAGAAGATCTTTTGCTTTTCTTATAAGTTTTTGAAAAGTTATCTCTTTGGGAAGTCTTGCCTTTGGCGGAAACATTTTTCTTAATCTGGATGTTTCTCTTCTTTCTATTTTTTTTATTTGATTTGATAACCTTCTTACTTGCAAAAAACCTTTAATAAAAATGGTGGTAAACATTACAAGAATAATTATTGAGGCAGCTATGATTTGTTTGCTGATAAGTGAAAATGTTTCCAAACTAAAAGCTTTTTTTCTTAGATCAAATTCTGACTGTTCTATTGATGGAAGCGCTGTTCCAAGTGCTACAACATAATTTGTCCAATTATTAGAATATTCTTTTGTTTTATTTTTATAATGACCATCAACAAAGATTTTTTCGCAAGCAAAAATCTCACAAGGGGTTTGAAATAGTTCATTACAAAATCGTGTTAAATTTTTAAGATTTGATTGTGGTCCAGTAAATATAATTTTGCTTATTCCTTTTTCAAATCCTAGTTTTAACGAAAAGGAATTGAGAGTAAATTGAATATCATGAAACAAATCTATCATATGTTTTTTTAGGGATTTGTCGTAATTTTCTTCATTTTTTTCTTGCAACCCAAATTTTTCTGTATTTCCTTTTATTTGAGAGAATGGAATATTTGTTTCATTGCTTATACTTTTTGCAACAGTATCGATTCCTTTAGGAATTGCTCGAGTAAGCCTTAATTCCCCATCTTGTAAAAATGCGATACGTGTAGCATTTAATCCTAAATCAACTATTGCACTTGCATTTTTAATATTTTTATATTCAGGAATTTGTTGGTAAAGATTGTAAATTGCAAAAAGATCGATTGTGATATTAGTAGGTTCAATTCCAGCAGCAGTGTAAATTTCTAAAATTTTTGAAAGATCTTGTTGTCTTACCGTTGCAGCAAGTATTTGTGATTTATTTTCATTTTTTGTTTGTTTTGTAATTATAAAATCAGTTATAGCTTGCTCAATTGAGAAAGGCAACATTGGTTCTATCTCATATTCAAGAATCATTCTAATTTTGTGCGTTTCTTTAAAGGGGACCTCTAGTTCTTTGAAAACAACTAATGATGCTGGAATTGAGATGCGTACAAGATCATATTTATCAACTTTAGGCAAAATTTGTTTTATTGCAAGGGCTGTACGTTCCGTGTAGCTATCGGGTGTGCCTTGCTCAATTTTTTCTTTGAATAGTTTTTCTACTATTGTTTTACCTCTTTTTGCATATGTCTGAACGCAGCTAACAGTATTTTCCTGAATTGCAAAGCCTAAAATTCTTTGAGAATAGATTCTGTGAGTTCCAATTTTTGCAGGAAAAAAAATTTCTTTAATCATGCCAACCTCCTGGATTTAAGTTTTCTTGGTTGACGTCTTTTTTTACGTCTGGCTTTCTGCTCGTATCCTTCGATAAGCTCAGGACGATCGGAATAAGGAAGCGCCGTTCGTGGTAGTGCTGAGCTAAGTCTAAGCATCGAACCATACGAACGGTTATTTTTCACATTTATTTTTATATTGCTAGCCAATGACGGATTAGCTTGTAATAACTCTTTAAGTTCTCGACGCTTTTGAGAATTTATTATTTTTGGATTTATTTCTTTTTTGTTATTTTGGGTAACTACTGGTTTTTCTGATAAGAATCTTTTGAACTCGTCTCTTTTTTGTGTATCAATTTTTATTTTTTTAGGTTCGATTTTCTTTTTTCTAAGAATAGGTTGAGCTGATATAAGCTCTTTTAATTGCTGTCTTTTTTGTGCTAGAAGTTTTTCTTCTTCGTCTTCTATTGCCTTTTCTACCTTTTCTTTAATCTCTTCAAAATCTTCTTCTATTTTGTCTTTTAAGCCATTTTTAAGTGTTGCGCGATAGTAAGGATCATTTTTTATATCAACTGTTGTTGGTTGATACCTTGCATTTGCGAAATCTACAACTTTATGAGAATAATCTTCGCCTTCTGGATTAAAGAACCAGTTATGAATAGGATCTCTTGTTTTTTTAGTTTCTACTGCGTCTTCTATATTGTTTGTTGCTTGATGCAATTTAATTCTTGTATATAAATTTGTTCCTGGAGTTTGACGTGGTTTTATTATTGTGGGAGACATAAATATAAAAATATAGTCTTTTGAGATGTTGCGTTTTTTATTTTTAAAGAGCCATCCAAGAATTGGAATATCTCCAAGAAGAGGAGTTTTATTTAAGTTTTCTGTAACTTTTGTTTTTATAAAACCACCTAATACTAGAACTTGTCCGTCAGCAACAGAGACATCAGTTTTTAATATTTTTATATTTTTGTTTCCCAAGGTTCTTTCTGTAAATTCGCTAAATTCAATATCTATATTCAAGCGTATTATTCCATCAAGATTAATTTGAGGGGTAATATCAACTCTAGTAGCCGCATTTAATGCGTGATAACCTATAAAATCAGTTCCCGTTCTTTCTTTTTCAACGTTTAGGGTTTCCCCTACTAAGATATGAGCTTTTTGTTTGTTTTCTACTGTAAAGAACGGTTGAGAGAGAATGCTTGCATTTGTTTGACTTTTTAATGCTTTAAAAATTCCCCAAATATTGTGATTTTGTCCAAATGTAAAAAGAGTTGAACCAAGACCTCCCGTTAATCCTTCAAACATGTTTCCTAAAAGATTATTTTCAGCGGCTCCCTGATCCTCTCCTTTTAATATTGTTCCGGCAAATGTTGGAGATTGGGCGTTTACTCCTTTACCAATTTGTCCTTCCGTTTTATTTCTTAATGCTCCGCCTAATACTTTTTCATCTTCCATATTAATTGTTACGATCAACGTTTCTATTGCAACTTGTGGTTGAGGTTTATCAAGGTCTTGGATTGTTTTTTTTAACAACCTCCAATCCTGTTTATCCGTAGAAGAAACAAGTAAACGGTTTCCGTCTTTATCAACCTGAAAGTTCATCTTTTTAAAATATTTCACACCTCCACGAACTGCGCCATATTTTGCTTTTTCTCCAGAGGGTTCTGTTACAGCTTCTAAAATTCCTTTTATTTGTTCTGCGTCTGTGTGTTGCAGTTCATAAATATGAAGAGGAGATTCAATTGCTTTAAGTTCAGTATCAAGATGATTTACAACAAAATCTTCAATTTTTTTTATAGATTTTCTGTTTCCAAGCAAAATTAAAGAATTAGTTCGTTCTTCAGCTATTATTCTTGTTGTTGGGGAGAAATATTCAAGAGTGCTTTCTGCTTGTTTGCCCAACAATCTTGCAAGAGGGCTTCCTTGAGGTTGTTGAATAAGGCTTTCAAAAAGAGCTTTGATATCTGTAGCATTTGCTCGTTTAAGTTTCATTACAACAACAGATTCTTGCAATCCCGTTTGGTCAAGTTCGTTTATAACTTTCATTGCGGCTTTAATATTGTATGATTTATCTGTAATAATCATTCCATTAACTTCTGGATAAGGAACAACAACGCTTTCTAGGCTTAGCATACCTTTAAGCAAGCCATGTACTTCTGTTACGCTGATATTTTGCAAGAATGTTACATATCGTAAGTTTATATCGCTATCTGGGAGAGTTTTTAGAGGAACATTAAGATAAGAAGGCAAAGGTTGTCTTGATTTTTGGGCTTTAGGAATAATCACTTGAACATCACCTTTTTTTACAATGCTAAAACCGCCCATTTCAAGGATAGTTAAAAAGACTTTCCATGCACCATCGACAGTTAATGGATCTCGAATGGTTAGAGAAACTTTTACACCTTGCAGAGTTTTATCTGGAATAAGATTAATTTTTTTGAGTTCTGACATGTAGTTAATGAAATTTGAAAGTTCTGTGTTTTCAAAATTTAGATAGATGTCTTTTTTTTCTTTGTCTTCTTTGGTTTTATCTTTTTTTTTCTTTAGGTTGTTTTTTATCTTTTCGGGTTTGACTAATTCTTTGTTTGGCGCTGCTTTTATTTCTTTAACAGAATTTTCTTCTTGAGTTTTTATTGTAGGAATTAGAATGAAAAATAAAATTAATGAAATAACTATTTTTTTTAAAAACATAACTTAGCTTTCTTTTTATTTGGTCCCTATCTCACCCTTCTATTTAATCTGCGCTGTCTCATGTTTTCGCGCAGTCTACCTCTTATATCTTGAATAACATTTTGTTGTCTAGGGGCGTAGTGAATATTTTTAAATCTTCTTAGCATTTCGTCTCTTTTTTGTCCTGGGCCAATTTTAAATTGTCCTGGACCTGGAGGAGGAATTGGTGGCGCAGTTGGCTGTGGCGCACCTGGTGCTGCAGGTTGAATGAAAGTTTTCTTTTTAGGTGTTTCTATTTTTGATAGATTATAGTTTAAAGTTATATCTTGATCTGCTCTTTTTAAAGAGAGTTTTATACTGTCACCCTTTTCTGTTTGAGAAATTTTATCGTATATTTTTATTCTATTTTTTATTTGTGAGACATCTATATCGTTTATAGAACTTAATATATCATTTTGATTTAACCCTAAAGCCAGGCCAATGCTAGCTTGATCTAGTTTTCCAACCTTAATTCCAATAACATCTCCATTTTTATACGCGGTGTTTAAAGAAAGATCTTCTAAAAGTTGTCCCAATGTTTGAATTTCCCTTGTAAACTCTTTAGGATTTATCTCGAAATTCTGATCATCAATTTTTTTGATGGTGTATAGCCATTTATCAGGCGGAGGTGGTTCAGGGATATCTGGTTTTCTTAAAAGAAATATTTCTTGCTGACCGTTTGCTCGTAGAATTACAACTTTGTTTCTTGAGAGTTTTATTAGTTGGCCGTCTTTTATTCTATCGCCAAGATGATAGACAGCCTCTTTGTTTGTCTCGTCTGCAATCATGGCAACACTGTTGGAATCATCTGAAGAGATTATAATTCCTTTTATTGTGATATTAAGATTTGGAACAAATTCTGTTTTTTTGAATTCAGGTGGAGGAGTTATTACTGGAGATCTTGGTGGAGGAATTGGAGTTACAAAAGTTTGTTGTACTGCTTTTTTTTCTATTGCGACAAAAGTATCAAAAAGATCATGTGTGTAAATTCTTTCTAAATTGACAACGATTGGTAACTTTTTTTTTTCGATTTCTTTGATTGATGGAGGTTTTATACGCACAGCAGTAGGTTCTTGCTTTAAAACATTGTTAAAAAGCAAGATTAAAAGGAATATTACAAGTAATGAACTATTTAAGATCCATAATGGTTGCTTCATAGTCTACATAACCTTTCTCAGACTAAGAAGATAGTTTCGTATTGTAGTTAATGTCAAGCAAAAATATTGAGACTGCATTTTTATTCAATATTAAGGTGATGGGGTTGTTCTTAATATTTGCTGTATAATTTGGTCACTATTTATATTTTCTGCTTCTGCTTGATAGGTTAATAATATTCTATGTCGTAAGACGTGTGGTGCTATGGCTTTAACATCATCAGGTATCACAAAATATCTTTTTTTTAGAAAAGCGTGTGCTTTTGCTGCATGATTGAGTGCTAATGTTGCTCTGGGTGATGCCCCATATTCAATAAGGTTTTCGAGTTCTTCTTGGTTATATTTTGTTGGAAATCTTGTTGCAAAGACAATATTTAAAATGTATTCAATAATTTTATCGTCCACATAAATTTTATGTACGAGTTCTTGTCCTCGGGAAAGATCTTGTTTTTCCATTACTTTGTGAATTGTGGCAGGTTCAAATACTTTTGAAATTATATCTTTTTCTTGTGTGTATTCAGGATAAGTTATCAAAACTTTAGTCATAAAACGGTCAACTTGTGCCTCCGGAAGACGATATGTCCCTTCCTGCTCAATTGGATTTTGAGTTGCAAAAACTAGGAAAGGGGGTTGAAGATCAAATGTATTTTCACCAATTGTTACTTGTTGTTCTTGCATAGCTTGCAGTAATGCGGATTGAACTTTTGCTGGAGCTCTGTTAATTTCGTCTGCCAAAATTAAATTTGCAAAAATAGGGCCTTTTTTTGTTTGAAATTCCTGAGTTTTTGGATTGTAGATAAGGGTTCCAATTAGATCTGCTGGTAAAAGATCTGGTGTAAATTGTATTCGTTGATATTTAAGATCTAGAGCCTGAGCAAAAGTTTTGATTAATGTTGTTTTTGCAAGACCCGGGACACCTTCTAATAAAATGTGACCGTTGCATAAAAGTCCGATGAAAATTTGATTAATTATCTCATCTTGTCCAACTATACATTTTTGGATTTCATTTTTTAGATTTTGCCAAATCAAACATTTTTCTTTTATTTCTTGTGCTATTTCTTGTGATGGTACGTTTTGCATACAATCTCCGTAATGTTTAATAACTGTTTAGATCTTAACTTCTATATTAAACTTGAGTATTTTATCACGTAATTGAACAGGAGTTAAGTTTAGTCTATCAGAAACCTGCTTCAGGTCATATTGATTTTTTTTCAATAAGAATATTAAAAAGTTTTTTTCAAACTCATTTGTCGCTTCTTTCAAAGAATTAAATCTTAAAAAGGATTGTTCTTCAATTACTTGTGTTTTTTTCTCACCCAAAAAATTGAATAGGTATTGTGGTGTTATGATGTTAGAATTAGGAAAAGTTGAACAGACAAGTTTTTCTATTATAGCTTTAAGTTCTGTTATATTTCCTGTCCAATCGTGATTTCTTAAAATACGCAAACTTTTAGTGTTTAAAAGTATTGATTTATTATATTTTTGATTAGCTTTTTTTAAGTAATGATCAACGAGAAGGGGAATATCATAGCGACGTTTATTTAACGGTGGGACTTCTATTGGAGTAATATTTAGTTTGTGAAATAATGAACTATTAAATTTACCAACACTTAGGAGATTGAAAAGAGGAATACTTGATGTTGTTATTATTCTTACCTTTTTACTTTCATCTTCTTCTAGTATATTTAAAAGTTTTTTTTGTCCATTCTCATTCAGACTTTCTATATTTTTTACAAGCAAGGTCCCTTTTTGTGTTGTAAATATTGTTTCTATTTTTTCTGAAATTTTTTCTTCTATAAGACTTGAACAATTGACTATAAAAAAATCTTCATTTTTTAGTTGATTTTTTTGATGAATATATTTTGTGATCAATGTTTTACCTGTTCCATGCTGCCCATAAATTAGCAAGGGAAGTTTTAAGTTTGCAATTTGGGTAATCTGTTGCATTAGTTCTAGGAAAAGGTAACTTTGTCCAATAATTCCATAAGATTCTAGATTTTCTTGTTGTAGATTTTTGGATTTCTTTTTTTCAGGAGAGGTTTTATCGTTTTTCAAAAAACTTATTTTAGAGAGTATTTCATCTAAATTAAGCGGTTTTTCTATAAAATCTATAGCACCTTTTTTTATTGCTTCAATTGCAATTGGAATGTTGCCAAATCCAGAAATGATTATTATTTTTTGTTGTGGGTACTCTTTGTTTATTTTTTTTAGAAGTTTTAAGCCATTTACATTAGGCATGAAGATATCTAAAAGAACAAGATCTGGAATTAACTTTCCGATGGCGTCTAATGTTTTAGAACCATCTGAAAGAGTCTCGACTTTGTAATTTTCATCTTCTAATGCTTCTTTTAATGTTTTTAATATAGTTGTTTCGTCGTCAACAACTAGCAAAAGAGGCGCGTTACTCATAGTTGTTTTTCCTACTTGGTTTTTATTGGTCCTTCTGCTAATCCTCTTATAAATTGATAAATATAAGGATTGTCGCTTTCCCAAATTGTTTCGGATGGTCCTGTGTAAATAATTTTGCCTTCGTGTAGCATTGAAACTGTTTTTGCATACTTAAAGACTTCTATATCATGTGATATTACAAGAGAAGTTGCATGTAGATCGTTGTGAGTTTTTTTTATGAGTTCATGAATTATTTTGACAGTTACAGGATCAAGTCCGGTTGTTGGTTCGTCATAGATCAGGATTTTGGGACTTAGCATTAATGTTCTTGCAAGTCCAACTCTTTTTTTCATTCCACCAGAAAGTTCGTCTGGATATTTTTCTAAAACATCTTTGTCTAAACCCACACTTTTTATTTTTTCAATAACCAAAGTCTGTATTTTTTCTAGTGGTTCATCTTCTTCTAATAACGTTATTCCAATATTTTCAAATACTGTCAAAGAATCTAGTAATGCTGCGAATTGAAAAACATAGCCGCATTTTTTATAAATTTTTCCGAGTTCTTTTTTTGTTAATTTACTGATATCTTGGCCATCAATAATAATTTGTCCGGAATCTGGTTTTATTAATCCTATAATTTGTTTTAAAAAAACAGATTTACCTTCACCAGATCGTCCGATAATGGCCATGAAATCATTATCCTGAACTGTTAAGTCTAAACTATCCGTGATTTTTTTTGTATCAAATGATTTTGTAAGATTTTTTATTTCAATCATTTTTAAAACTTTAAAACATTAATGAGGTCAAGATATAATCAGCTACAAATATTGTAACATTTGCAATAACAACGCTTTGCGTTGTTGATATTCCAACTCCTTTTGCCCCGCCTCGTGTTGTAAATCCTTTATAGGTACCAATTAATGATAACAAAAGTCCAAAAAAAACTGTTTTAACCAAGCCATTTGTTATATCAGACATTGTTACATTTTCCCTGATGGATTCCATATACATTTCTGAATTTATATCTAAAACGTGCACAGACATAAAATATCCTGCTGCAATACCGCACAAAGAACAAAAAATAGAAAGAAAGGGAAGTATAAAAGTTGTAGCGGCTAGACGAGGGACTATTAAATACTGTTTTACATTGATACATAAAGTTTGTAGTGCATCTATCTGCTCTGTGATGCGCATTGTTCCAATTTCAGCGGTCATTGCAGATCCTGCTCTACCAATTACCATAATTGCCGTAAGAACGGGTCCAAATTCTCTTACCATGGATATAAATATTATTGGACCAATAAATCTTTCGGCTCCAAATCTATGCAAACCTTCATAACTTTGTACGGCAAGAACACCGCCAATTGTTATCCCAATTAAAACAATAACACCCAGAGAGGAGACACCTATGAAAGACATTTGATAGAAAAGTTTTTTGATTTTGGGTTTGGTTGTAAAAAGAGTGACAATTGAATCATAAAAAAACATACCAATGTTGCCAACATTGGTACAAGCATCAAGCGAAATTTTTCCGACAATGTTAAGGATATTTAGCCCCATTACCCTATTCCTGATAATTTTTTTGTAATGGTTTTTAAAATTTACTTATTTTTTTTAGTTTGTTTAAAATCTTGTTTTTTAATAGGCGAAGGGATTACGGCTTTTTTTTGTTGTGGCGCTTGAGTTTGTGTTATAGGTGTTTTTTTTAGTCTTGTGGTTACAGTTTCTTTTGATCTTAAAATGGTAAGCCCTAGCGCTCCTAACATAAATATTGCTCCCATTATCCATGTTGCCTTTTCAAAAACATCTTGTCCTCCTGAACCACCAAAAAGTAATTGACCGCCACCACCTAACCCTCCGAGGCCCATATCGCCTTTTCCTTGTTGTATTAGAATAGCTAAAGCGAGAAAAAAACATAAGATTACAAAAAGAATCATTAAAAATGTTGTCATTATAACCTTTCTTTACTCAAAAAAATTTTCATGGTAAGCCCGACACATCATAAAGCATTTTATGATTTTACCATTTTTTTGAATTCTTGGAAATCAAGGCTTGCTCCGCCAACTAAAAAACCGTCTAAATTTTGCACTTTTTTAATGTTTTTGATGTTTTCATTATTTACACTTCCTCCATATAGCAGCTTCCAATTAGTAGAATTTGATATTTTTTGAGTTTGATTGAATAACCAAGAAAAGATTGTTTCTAAGTGATCTAAAGTTGGAATTTTACCGGTTCCTATTGACCATATAGGTTCATATGCAATATAAACTGGAAGATAATACGAAATTTTAAGGTCAGAATTAATTTTTTGAGTAATTTCTTGTAGTTGATTTGTTAGTACATTTATTGCTTTGCCTTTTTCAAATTCTTCCAAACTTTCACCGATGCATAATATTGGGGATATTTTGTAACTTGTCAGTTGAATAAATTTTTGCGTAATATCATAGTTTGTTTCATGGTTTTCTTTTCTTCGTTCACTATGACCAATAATACAATATTTACATCCTAAAAGACTCAGACTTTGTGCTGGTATTTGGCCAGTAAAAGCTCCTTTATTGTGTTTGCTGCAATCTTGTGCTCCTATTTCTATATTGGTTTCTTTAAACATTTGAATTAAAGGATAAATACTGATAAAAGATGGGCACAAAACAATTTTAGAATTATTAGTTTCCGATAACTGAATAAATGCATCATAATTTGAAGTTACAAAATTTATTTCTTCATCAAAATTTAATTTCATTTTCCAATTAGTTATAAAAATAAAATTTTTATCCATAAAATTAAACCGTTTTTTTACTTTCGCTTAGTTTCTAGTTATTATTTTTTTAATTCTACTTCGCCAGAAGTAGAACCCTTTGCGCAACATAACAGATTTTAAGAAGTTAAGCACTTCATTTACAACGTTAATCAATTTTTAGAATAACTTAATTGAGATTTTTTTCCAACACACATATTAATCTTAATTTCTTGACGAAAATTGAATTTAAAGTAAGATCAAAACTTGCATTTGAACGGTTTTAAAGTAGTTTTGGTGGTACAAAATAATGATTAAAATCAATTTTATCCGTAAAAATAAATGTGTAACTATAGTCTTTGTTTTAAGTAGTTTTTTACATTTTTTTTCAATTTTTTGTACGCATAATACAAGCAGATATTTTCCATTTTTAGAACGCCCCGCAGATTATATAATCAAAAAAAAGTCTCATATAACTCCTGCATTTTTTATAACTAGAGCATCGACAGCATTTAAGAGAGGAGGAGGAAATACAGGAATTCCCGAATTATGGGGAAAATATGATTTGCGAGATGTTATTGAAAGTTTGAGTAAGGTTAAGGGAGTGTCTTTTGTAAATCCAATTGTGACAGAACGTGGGCCTGGTGATGCTTGGATTGATAAATCAATAAAATTTAAGGTGGATGGAAAGGTAAAGGGACGAGGTTTTTTAGTAAATTACGAACAGAATTTAGGATGGAATAATTTTTTTATTGGCGCTTTTGTTCCTGTGATGCATGTTAATGCCAGTGATAGATTTTCTTTTTTGTTAGAAGATTCAGATTTTGAATTACGTTATTTGCGAGATGGTGAACTTGCTCAGTTAGACAGAATTAGAAGTCAAGCTCATAACGAGTTAGGATTACATGGAGGCGATTGGACGAAAACAGGCGTAGGCGATCTTGATGTTCACTTTAGTTGGAATAATGATTGGGATCATAAATTGATGATGCGTAGTATTGATTTATGTTTGCGTCTTGGCTTGGTTGTACCTACTAGTACAAAATCTGACATTGATTATCCATCATCAGTTTCTTTTATGGGGAATGGTCATTGGTCTGTATATTTTGATATATTACCAGAATTTGAATTAAGGCAGGATTGGACTTTTGGTTTAATGTTGGGTGTTGCATATCAATTCACGAATAGTCGCAGATTACGAATTTCTGTTTATAAAGAACCTGCGATTTTTAGCGCATTGGTTGCAGATGTAGAAATTGATCCTGGAATGACTTTTAAAATTTCTCCATATATTATTGCGCAAAATCTTACCGATGGTATTAATTTTGAATTACGTTATACCTATTTAAGACACAACAAAGATAGATGGAAAGATAAAAGGGTTGACCCAGATATTAAAAGTTATTTAAATCAGGAAGCTGGAGAACCATTCTGGGGTACAAATTTGGCGCAAGAAGATATTTTACAAAATATAGCCCAGAAAAAAGATTTGTCTTTATGGAGAGCGCATTATTTTACTTTTCAGGTTACTTATGATTCAAAAGAGGCTGGGAATGATTGGGTTTTACAACCAATTATTTATGCAGCTTTTGATTATAATATGAATGGAAACGCTTTTTGTAAGACACATCAATTTTCTTTAGGTGTTGAATTACATTTTTAAGTTAAAGGAATCGCCATGAAATTTTGGCCTGTTAGAAAATTATTTAGTTTATTTTCAAATGATTTGGCGATTGATCTTGGTACGGCAAATATTGTTATTTATGTTCGCAATCGTGGAGTTGTTTTGGATCAACCATCTGTGGTTGCTGTTAAAAGTTCTACAAATAAAGTATTGGCTGCAGGAGATAAAGCCAAAAGTATGTTAGGAAAAACTCCAGAAAGTATTGTGGCATGTCGTCCGATACGTGATGGGGTGATCGCCAATTTTGAATTAACTGAAAGTATGCTTAGATATTTTATCGATGAAGTTCACAATAATAGAAGAACCCTGGTTCGTCCACGAATGATTATTGGGGTTCCCTCTGGTATTACTCAAGTTGAAAAACGTGCAGTTGAAGAATCTGCAAAACAGGCTGGTGCAAGGGAGATTTATACAATTATGGAACCGATGGCTGCAGCAATTGGTGCTGGATTGCCAGTTGAAGAGCCAACAGGAAATATGATTGTTGATATTGGTGGTGGAACAACAGAAGTTGCAATTATTTCTTTAAAAGATGTTGTTTATTGCAAATCTGTTCGCGTTGGTGGCGATGAGATGGATCGGGCCATTGTCCAGTATGTTAAACGTAAATATAATCTTTTAATTGGTGAAAGAAGTGCAGAAGGGATCAAAATTAAAATTGGTACAGCAATGCTTACCGATGAATCTAAAAAAGAAGAGGTCAAAGGTAGAGATTTAATTACAGGCGTTCCTAAAACTATTTTTCTTTCTGATGCAGAAGTTTTTGAATCTTTGGCTGAACCAATTTCTATAATTATTGATGCAATTCGTTCTGCTCTAGAAAATGCTCCGCCAGAATTATCATCTGATTTGGTTGATAGAGGAATTATGATGGCTGGTGGAGGTGCTTTACTTAAAGGGCTTGATTCTTTGATTTCAAAAGAAACTGGTTTACCTGTGACTGTTGCCAATGATCCTCTTTTATGTGTTGTTCTTGGTGCAGGAAAAGTTCTTGATGAATTAGATTTTTTCAGAGATGCGCTTCTAAAATAGATTATTTTAACAAAACAATAAAACCATCTATTTTTTGTTGTTTTTTATTCAAATTCTTTTGTTTTTGCTAAAAAACGCTATTTTTCTTATTATTAACAAATCATGAAAAAACTTAATTTTTTGAATAATTACACATTTTTTGTTCTTTTGTTGGTGGTTGTAAGTACCTCTTTTTTAGTTTTCTCCAAAGTTGCAAAAATAAAAAAAGTGACAGCCAAAACAGATGAAGCTGTTATTGAGACTAATCATAAATCTTCCCCTAAATTTAAATATGCCATTTTTGATATAAGCAAATCTTTTTGGGAAAAAAGCTTGTATGATATTATGTATTCTTTTCAGAAACGCAAAGGAATTTCTTGGTCATATTATTTTAAGCTTGTCAGATTTGGTACTTCTTACTTGATGGGAAATCTTAATGTAAAAAAAGCATTTGAATCGTTTCTTGATTTTTGCAAAGGTGAAACATTGCATGAAGTTAAGCAAAATTGTTCTGCCATTTGGAAAGAAGAGTGCAAAGATTTTATTTTGCAGGATGCAAAAAATAATTTAGACAAACACAAAAAAGAGAGTGCAATTACCATAATTTCTGAACCAGGAAATAAAGAGCTTTATGCTGATTTGCGGCTTACTTATTCTTTTGATTATATTTGTGCTTCAAAGCTTGAAATAAAAAAAGGAAAAGTTACAGGAAAGCTTGATGGTGAACCTTGTTCAGGAGAGGAAAAATTAAAAAAAGTTAGAAATTTAATTGAAGAAAAATTAGGCGGATCATTAAAAGATGCAATTTTTTATGCAAATAGCCACAACGATATTCCATTGCTTGAAAAAGTGGGTAAAGCTGTTGCTATAAATCCAGATTCTAAATTAGAAAGACATGCAAAGAAAAAGGGGTGGGAGATCTTAAAGTTTAAAAATGTGATTAAGGGGTAGCCCCGCCCTTATCCTTCGATATAATTTGCAAGGCAAATCACTCCCGTCTTCGCTAAAGCTACTACGGACAGGCAGGATGAGCGGTGTAAATCATTTTTGCTTTCGTAGTTTTAACGAAGGAGAAAGCCTGGGGAGTTTATCCTGAGCTTGTCGAAGGGTAAGGCCAGGCTAAAACTTACTCACTTCCATAAAATCATCAAAATAAAATTTTTTATTTTTTACTAAATAATAATTTTCGTGACCTTTTCCTAAAAGAGCAATTATCGAATTTTTATCTGCAAGTTCAACAGCTTTTTCAATAGCTTTTCTTCTATCAATTTGAGTAAAAACTTTTTTTGAATCTTTTTTTTTGATTCCAGATAAAATATCGATTATTATTTTTTCTGGCTCTTCAAATCTTGGATTATCATCAGTTACAATTATTTTATCTGCATATGCACTTGCAATTTTTCCCATCACAGGTCTTTTAGTTTTATCTCGGTCTCCTCCACAACCAAAAATAACAATTAAATTTTTTGTTATAGGTCTTAGGGTTTGCAAAACTGCCTGCATTGATGATGGATTGTGTGCATAATCAACAAAAACTTTTGCTCCATTTTTTAAAGTATGTAGTTGCATTCTCCCTGGTGCACCTGCAAAATTATTTATAGCATTATTTATTTTTGTTGTTTCTAGTCCCAATTGTTTGCAAATTAAAAAAGACATTGTGATATTGTATTTGTTAAATTTTCCAATTAGGTTAGGATTTTTAAAATTTTGTTTTAAGTTTTTATGATTAAAAGTGATAGCTTTTTGTTCTAAATTTTGTAATGCTCTTTTGCCCCATTCGTCATTTAAATTGATAACTATTGAGCCATTCTTTTTTACTTGATTAAATAAAATAGATTTTGCTTGAAAATACTTTTCTATAGTTTTATAAAAATCTAGATGTTCGGGGGCAAGATTTGTAAAACCTACAATATTAAATTTTATTCCATGAACGCGATGTAAACTTAAAGAATGAGAAGAAACTTCCATTACAACAAAATCAACATTTTTTTTTACACATTGTGCAAGAAACATTTGTAGATAATCACTTTCCGGTGTTGTATTTATACTTTCTATTTCTTGATCCAAAATTTTATTTTTTATTGTTCCAATAAGTGCAGTTTTGAATCCTGCTTGTCTCAAAATATGTTCGGTAAGATAAGTAGTTGTTGTTTTTCCTTTAGTTCCCGTAATTCCAATAATTTTGAGTTTTGAGCAAGGTTTGTCTAGTGCAATGGAAGATAGGTTGGCCAACGCTTTTCGTACGTTATCTACCCAAATAAATTCTATTTTGGGGTTTTGCGAAATATCTTTATATTTTTTTTCAAGCACAATTTTTTTTGCACCAAGATCTATTGCCTTTTGAATGTAATTATGCCCGTCGAGTTCGAAGCCCTTTATGGCTACAAAGGTTGATCCGGGGCCGACATGATTTGTATGACAAGTTACGGGATATGTTTTTGGTAGCATAATTGACTTTAAAGTGTTTGTGTTCAACAAAAAATAACATTCGAATTTTGTAATTATATAATTTTTTTTAAAACATGAAAATTTTGAATGTCATTTTAAAGGAAAAAATACGTCGCATCTTTAATATTATGTTAACCATTAAAATCTGACGTTGGATAAAGGATGTTTAAAATTGTTTCATAACGATACATTTTGTTGTAGCTACCATCAGAAGATTTTTTTGGGGACATTTGAAGGCAGTTACTAACAATTTTGTGGGTAACTTTTTAAAAATACTAAAATTAGTCTTATTTTGACAAGCTTTTTTAAAGAAAGTTCTTATTTGGTACATTACTATTTGTAGTAAATTGAAAAATTTTGGTTACAATGCCTTGAATTTGGGAAAAATGTGATAGGATATAGCCCTTCTCAATTTTTTACCGATTTTTTTCTGTCTAATGATAAATTAGAAGGAAGCTGAGTGCCTATTTTGATAAAGTCAAAAAGTTTTTTAAAAATTTGGCTTTTGATGTTTTTTTGTAAACCGGTAAAATATAAGGGCTTATATTTTAAAATAACTGTGTTTGTACTAGTAGTTTAATTAAGTTTTAATGGATTTTTTATGAAAAACAAAGATGATAAAAAACAACAAGAAGAAGAGGTAAAAAAGTTTTTTGAGGAAAATACTCAAGAAATTGAATTAAAGCCCTTATCTTCAGATATTAAAGGGAAATTTGAAAGAGAAATAAAAGATCTTGAAGAGTTTAAGGAGGAAATTAATACAACGCAAAAGAGTTTTTTGGAAAAAAGCAAAGAGCTTAAAGAACAGTTGGTAAGTTTGGTCAGAAGTGGAAAAATAAAACTAGATAAAGCTGAACAAGAAAAATCAGACCAAAAAATTGAAATGTATAAAAAGTTTTTACAGGGGATTGAGCAAGAAGTTAATAGTGAGCTCAATTTTTGTAAAGAATTGGTTTCTGATAGTCCTCCAAAAATATTGCGAGTATTTAAAGGGGGCAGTCAAGATTCAGGCCAGGTTTTGGAAAATAAAATAAAGACAATAAAAAAATATATTAAAAAATCCCAAAAAGATTTACGAGTTAGTTTTTCGAAATATGATTTTAGTCTTTCAAATCAAATAAAAAATCTTATTTATCTTGAAGCATATTTAAAAAGAGCAAAAAAGTAGATTGATTAAAGGAGAAAGATGCGAGCCGTTATTCAAAGAGTAAATAGCGCGTCTGTAACGGTAGATAAAAAAGTTGTTTCATCAATAGAAAAAGGTCTTTTGATTCTTGTAGGTATTCATAAAGATGATACGGATAAAGATTGTGAATATCTAATCAAGAAGATTTTAAATCTGAGGATTTTTGAAGGGGAGAAAAGTTTCGTAGATAAAAGTGTTAAAGATTTAGATCTAGAAATTCTGTTTGTTTCTCAATTTACTCTTTATGCTGATTGCAAAAAAGGCACTCGCCCTTCTTTTGATAAAGCTATGTCTTCAAAAGATGCAAAAGTTTTTTATCAAAATTTTATTAATAGTTTTAAACAAGAATATTCAAAAATAAAAGATGGAGTTTTTGGAGCTTATATGCAGGTTAATTTAGTTAATGATGGTCCTGTTACAATTATTCTTGATAGTTAAATAATTTGTTCTTTTTCAATCAAAATTGCTCGAGCAGGGGCAGAATCTAGATTTGAAATAGGTAAAGGCAAACAATAAAATATATATTCTTTTGTTTTTACGTGCCTTAAACGTAATCCTTCGATTATTGGAATATCTTCTTTGAGTAATATTTTGTGTGTTTCATGATTTGTCTGATTTCTTTCTATGCCAAGATAATCAATTCCAACAGCTTTAATTTTTTTTGAAACAAGAAACTGTGCTCCAGATTTTTCTAGATAGACAAAATTGTAATCAAATTTTTCTGTTGGTTCTAAATTGCTATTTTTAGTTTTTAGCAAAATTATTTCGTTTTTTTTGATATCAAATTTTTCTAAATCTTTTTTTGTTATTTTTTCTTCAATATTGCTTAAATCTAAAACTTTGCATTCTCCTGCAAATTTATTTAGGTTTATTTGATCAATCGGTTTGCCATTTTGTAAAAAATGTAAAGGTGCATCGATGTGTGTTCCTGTGTGAGAGTGTAAAGTTATTAATGTCTCATTTACTTTGTCTTTATCAAAATTTTTTATTTGAGTAAGTTTTATAGTTTTTCTATCTTTATACTCAGTGATGGTTTCTGTTATTGGCCAACTGATATCTATTATTTTCATATTTATTTTCTTTTATTATACTTCCGCCAAGGCTTCGAAGAATTTCGCGCGATACACCGGCTTAAAAGCCGGTGTATCGCTTCATAATTTTTTAACTTTATGTCCACCAAAAGCATTACGTAGCATAGCGACAATTTTTGTTGCATAATTTCCACCACTTTCCCGTGACCATTTTCGAATTTCAAGTGATTTTTCTAAAAGATCTATGGGAATATTTTGTTCCTTTGCTTCATCTAAAGTCCAGCGACCAGTCAAGTTTTCACCAATATCTCCAGAAATGTTTTTAAACTCTTGGTCTTTTAAAAAAATATTGTGCGCAAGTTCTACTATAAAAGAACGAATCACTGAACCGTTGCTCCAAACTTTTGTAATTTTTTCTAAATCTAAATTTTTATATCTATTATTATTTTTTAAAAGATTAAAACCTTCTGTGTAGCCTTGCAAAAGACTATATTCAATTCCATTGTGAATCATTTTTACATAATGACCAGAGCCAGATGGTCCCATATATCCATAACCGTTTGGTGCTGCAATAGATTTAAAAATTGGTTGTAGTTTTTCAAAAACTTCTTTTTTCCCGCCTATCATTAAAGAAAAACCAATTTTGCGGCCTGCAAGACCACCAGATGTTCCACAATCTATAAAATTAATGTTTTTTGATTTTAGTTCTTTATATCTTCTAACTGTATCAGCAAAATTGCTGTTGCCGCCATCAATTAAAATTGAATTTGATTTTAGATTTGGTAAAAGTTTTTGTATAACCTGGTCAACCGTTTTTCCTGCAGGAACCATCAACCAGATTATTTCTGTTTGTTTTGCAAGATCTTCAAGTGAATTTACAAAATTTACATTTTCGATTTTTGATTTATTTATATTGGAATCAAAACCTAAAACTTCATGATTATCTTTTGTTAAACGATGGGCAATAGCTTGCCCCATTTTGCCAAGACCAACCAATCCAATTTTCATGCTCGCCACCTTAATTTTTTATCTAATAAACTTAATTCTTTAGGCCCACTGCTACCTTTTTTGTAAGTATAAAGTTTTAATTTGTTTTTGTTTATCTGTTCTATTATTTTCCATGATTCCTCTATTTCATCTTCTCGTACAAAAGCAGATCGATCTCCATTTATAACGTCAGATAATAATGTTTCATATGCTGCCGGTGTATTTGGTCCAAAAGTGCAGCTGTGGCAAAAATTCATTTGTACAGGAGTTATTTCTATTTTGCCAGGAGTTTTGGTATTAAGTTCAAGATAAAAACCTTCATCTGGTTTTATTTTTACTTGTGATCCGAAGCCTATTGATTTACGTGGCTTTTTTAACGAAGTAGGTCGGCGAAGTATTATTGTCAGATAATTAGAATCTGTTGGACATGATTTTGTTAAAAGACATTTAACCATTTTAAATTTTAGGTGAATGCTTAGTTCATTTTTATCAAGATATTTTCCCGTTTTAAGATAGAAAGGAACTGTTTTCCATCGTTCATTATCAATATAAAGTTTTAATGCTGCAAAAGTTTCTGTTTTTGATTTGGGATTAACATCTTTTTCTTTTTTGTATCCTTGATATTGTCCCAAAATTACAGAATCAACTTTTACTTTTTTTAAAACTGCTGCTTTTGCATTACGAATTGGTTTTGATTCAAGTTTTTCTGGTGTTTCCATTGCGGTTAGCGCCAAAATTTGGAGCATATGATTTTGTACAACATCTTTTAATGTTCCATACCTATCAAAAAAAGCCCCTCGCTTTTCTATGCCGAATTTTTCACTCAAAATTATTTGTATAGATTCAATATGTTTGCTATTCCACAAGGGCTCAAAGATTCTGTTGGTAAAACGAACTATGGCAATATTGCTTACAAGTTCTTTGCCTAAAAAATGATCGATTCTGTATATTTGTTTTTCATGAAAGAGTTTTGTAACACATTTATTTATTTTTCTTGCAGATTTTAGGTCATAGCCGAATGGTTTTTCATAAACAATTCGCGACCATGCATGCTTGCATTTTTCACATTCCTTTTCGTCTTTGTGTTTTTCTATAATTTTATATTTTGCTAAGTTTTTTGTAATTATTTCGAAATGATCTGGAAGGGTTGCAAGATAAAAAATTTTGTTCCCAGAAAGTTTATGTTTTTTTTCAACAGTTTTTATTAATTTTTTAAGTTCTGGGTAGCCTTTAGCGTCATAAAAATCCAATTGATAGTAATAAGAATTTGTTTTGATTCTTTTCCAGATTTTATTATTTATTTTGGGTATAAATTTTTTTGTATTACCCAAAACTTTATCCATGTTTGTATCTGTAAATGCTGTGCCAATGATTGCAAATTTATCTATTTTTTTATCCTCAACTAACTTATAAATAGCTGGAATTAGTTTTCTTTTTGTAAGATCCCCAGTTGCCCCCAGAATTATAAAAATAGATTCCTTCATATTTTCCGATCTTTTTGGTAGATTTTAGGACTTTTTCTCCAAATATAGAGGGTTTTTACCACTTTTGTCAAAAAAAGACTAATTTTCCTAAAAATAGGCACTTGTGTTAATTACAATTTTTATTTATTATGGGTTATGTGTGCCTTACTTGTTGGCGCTTGTTTTTGTGCGTTTTCATCTAATTGGCAATTGTTTTTTTATGTTAATAACAAAATTTAGGAGGTTATTATGAAAGGGAATATCTTGAAAAAGCTACTTTATTTTCCAGCACTTTTTTTGTTTTTGAATTTAAGTTCAATGAATATGTCGCAAAATGGATCAGATAATTATCTGTATAGTAGGGAGCTAAAATTGGCTCGAAAACTTATTAATTATCATACTCGTACTTATAATTATGATTACTTAGAAAGATTTTGTGCCCAAAGTAATATATTTCAATTTTTAGAAAAGAGGCAACGTATTGATTGGACAGTAAAAGAGGTTGAATATTTTTGGACGCAAGTTCGTGAATATATGTCGAAATCTAAATTATGTAGACATCGTATTTTTGAATTTAAGAAAATTATTGCTGTTTTAAGTGATGTGTTATCAAATATTTTTGATATTGAAAAGTTATATATTGAAAATGCAGAGATGGATTTGCAGTTAAAAAATAATTATTAT
>SDBT01003561.1_pt1 | contig 26850 bp, 52 predicted proteins | sample 2277101 | NCBI WGS metagenome assembly SDBT01 (sample SAMN10404973, study PRJNA504765) | marine sediment metagenome | isolation source: marine sediment core GS10_PC15, 103 cmbsf | place: Arctic Ocean: Southern Knipovich Ridge | collected 2010 | reverse complement strand
AAGAAGAATTAGATAGTGAAAAAACTACAAAAGATAAAGGTACAGTAATCGCTGAAAGCGATTCGGAGTCCGAAGCCATTAGGGTGGCAGGAAGAATGCTTCAAAGTAATAGAATCGAAGCAAATGATTTGTTAGTGAAAATTAATGAATTAAAAACCTATAAACCTGAGCAAATCAAAGATATAGAAATAGCTATCTTTGCAAGCGAAAAAGGACTTAACACTGTTTCAGACGGTAAGTTGTCTCAAACCGTACAAATAAATGAGGCAAGTAGTGTAAGAAATGCTAAGGACGATTTGGGTAATAAAATAAAGAATCTATTTACCCTAGGAAAACAAAATCAAGAAGCAGATGATAATGAGTTAGCTCAACTTAGAAAAACTTACAATAAATAGTAAATAGTAAATTTTAAAATAAAGGAGAGTATTATGGCTCTTATAGTTGAATATCATGTAGTTGCAGATATGTATGTAGTTGGTGCTGCTGCTATTACAGCAGGTATGTTGGTTGATTTGGATGCAAATGGAGCTGCTAGAGCTTGCACCGCTGCTACTGATTTAAGTATTGGTATCGCTGGTGACTCAGCCCTTGCTGCTGAAGGACAAACAACTGCTTATTCTGCACAGTTAGTTATTGGTGCAGATGGTGGTGGAACTCGTTGGACAGAAAATAGAGTTTCAGACTTTTATGATGAAACAACTGCTTCACAGAAAATTACCGTTTACAACGGTGGTGGAAAATTCTGGGTTAGCTCAGATTTACTTGATGCAGGAGTAGCTCTTGTTCCAGGTGAATTTATGAGAGTTGGAGCAACAGCAGGATTCTGGCTTGATGGTGGAACTAATGCAGTTGGAGATACCGTTGGTATCGCAGTTGGAGCAGTTCAGGCTTATGACAGTGGTGTTCCTGGAACAGCTACTGCAAATGGTAGTATGTCTTTGGGTGATTACTTCCCAGTTATACTTCGTATCTAAAAAGTAAAAAAAGAAACAGTGTTAATATTAAATTATATTTTAGGATTTTTAGTAATACCTAAAAATAAAAAATAAAAGGAGAATTAAAATGGCTTTTGATAAAAATGGTTTAACAGATCAAGAAAAAGAAATGGTTATCGCTCAAGCTCTTGAGACTGATGAAGGTAGAACTGCTCTTGCTCAAGCAATGGTAGAGCCTATCCGTAGAGCTTTAGAATACCAGGCCGTAGGAAGAAAACTTCTTATGGTTGATGAACTCCCACAAGGAGCACTTGCTCGTTATGAGAGAGATGTAGCAGCGATCGCTTGGGTAGTATCTCGTAGAGGTGCTGTACCTGACCAGATCCAAGAAGGTGAAGAAGTGCTTGTTCCTACTTTCGAAATAGCAGCGAACCCAACAGTTCGTCTTAGTGAGATCAAGGCTCGTAGATTCTACATCGTAGACAGAGCACAGATCAAGGCTAAGGAAGCTATCCAGAAGGAAGAAGATAGTAATATATTCAATGCATTGCTTACTGCTTGTTTAGCAGCTCAGACAATCACAAACTTTGGAACTTTGACTATTCCTGCATTGAACGAAGCGTTTAAACAGATCGAACAACATGACTTAGTAGCAGCTAAAATTGTTACCCATGCTTTCCAATATGCAAGTATTAGAACGTTTGGTAAGGACTTCTATGATGAAGCAACTCAAAGAGAAATAATCACAACTGGTCTTTATGGTCACTTGTGGACTGCTGATATTCACGTATCAAGCAGAATGGATAGTGCAACAGTTCTTATCGTTGCTAGTCCTGAAACCGTAGGAGCATTTCCTATCCGTCAGGATATTACTGTGCTTCCTGCTGATGATCCAAAGAAACTTAGATTAGGCTGGGTCATATATGAGGAAGTTGGTATCGTAGTTATAAATGATTATGCTATCTCTCGTATCAACATGACTGACGCAACTGTATCATAATCGTAGTTGTTAAAAAATTAAAAAGGGCTAACTTGTTTAGCCCTTTTTTTATGTCCAAAAATAATTTGTAAAGTGAAAGTATATATATATAATAGGTAATTAAGTGGTAGCGACAGATAAATGAGTCGTGTGGAGCCAAACAAGCAGGGGCAAGGAAATAGAGTTCAGCATGGTGGAATATGCTATTCACCCTTGACTATCGCTTATTAAGAGTCATCTTTATTAGTGGTGACTCTTTTTTATGTCCTTCTATCGATCTTGTCGATATATAAAGAAAGGAGAATTATATTAATGGAAAAAGATAATTATTTAAGAGATCATGAGCATAAAGAGGGAAGTTTTATAGTAGGTCATATGATGGGTAATGAATGGCAGATGGTGAAAGAAGGAAAATTTTATTCTATTTTTGCTAATGAATGGGATGAGAACCCAATTAGTCTTAAAGCGATTAGTAATAGTGAAGGGATAGAAGATCATGACATATTAAAGAAGAAGTTTGCGGCTATTATTAAATCTAACATATATGATTCTATTAGAGCTGCGGAAAAATTAGCAGAGCAGGCGGGATATAAAGATTTTAAAATAGATGAAGAAGAGATGATGGGCATGTTAAAATTAAAAAGTTATGAATTATTTGAAGATAATCTTGATTAAGCAAGGAGAATACTAATGGGTGATCGTGGAGATTTTAGAATAAGGTGGTATGGGATGAGAATAGCTTCTGTAGGTTATCCTAGTGCAGAAGAAGCTATTGGACGGGCAGAATCTGTTAGAGATGAGATAGATAATTCACGTTTTACTGGAGAAGTAAATAATAATTATCATATTATAGATGGAAATAATAAATTAGAGGTTATTTATGATAGTGAAAAACCTTGGGAATAGTGGAGAATATTATTAGTGAAAAGAATAAGATTATTTTTACTTTGTATATCAAATGCTTTTATTTCTTTGATTAATCCTAAAAAGGTTTCTCAAATATTTAAGGATCATAATAAGTTGAAGAAACTAAGGGAGAAGAAAGAGCAGAAAAAATGGAGAAAATATGCAAATAGGTTTTAAGGAGAATACTAGTGGAAAAATTATTGAAGAAGTTATCTAGTCGTTGGAAGAGTTTTAAATATCGTTTAAAGGAGTTATGGTATAAATATATATTAAGAAGAGAGTATAGGGTGGGATGGATGATACATGAAGAAGTTGGTATTGTTATTATTAATGATTATGCTATTAGTAGAGTAACTATAACAGGAGAAGATGATGGCGAAGATAAAGAGGACAGCTAAAAAATTACAAGAAGAACTTGAGGATCTTGCTAGTGGTAAGAAGCATGTGTGGGGTTCTCATAAAAGAAATTTAAGAAAAAGGAAATGGGCAAAAGAATTAGCGGAAGAGATGAAGAAGTTTTTAGGAGAATCATCTTGAAATTTTATCATGGTACAACTGAGGAGAATTGGGTGAAGATAAAGAAAGAGGGAATTTTGTGGGGATATAGAGGAGAAGGAAAGTATAGATGTACTTATTTAACTCCTGATTTAAATGTTGCGAGGGGTTATGGTAGTGAAGAAGTAATATTAGAGGTTGAATATAATCCTATTGGTAGAACTGTTGACACTTATGAGTTTAATCCTTCATATACGGATTATTGTTGGGAATTTTGTGTTTTTGGGCCAATAGATATAGATAATGTAAAAAGAACTAAAAAACATTTGATAAGTGAAAGTTATATGTTATAATGCTTTTGTGTTTGCCGTTTCGCCACGGTTAGATTCATTACCTTAAGTAATGTGGTGGTCGTAGACTAGAGTTATTGCCTTAAGCAATATGGAGGCCGAGGGCAGAGTAGTTGGCTTAACCAACTTGGTGGGGGTGTTGGGTTTTTAACCCAGTGCCGTCCCTAGAGTAGTTGGCTTAACTAACTTGGTGGATCCGTTGATTGTTAAGTGTTTTACCATTTAATTATCGGCCCCGAAGGGTCGTCCTACAGGGCGGCTCTTTTTTTATAGAGGTATTTATTATTTTTCCCCGAAATATATTTATATGAATTGGTATAAAATAGCAAAAAAAGAAGAATGTAAAGGATGGATAGCTGTTAGATTATCTAGTCAACCTGCTAATAAGATAAAAAAGTGGGGAAGAGATAATATCCCAGATAATATTTTATGTGATAATGATGGGAAGACAAGAGAAACAGATGTTCATATAACTATTGTTTTTGGTGTTTGTGATAATAGTATAGAGGCAGTAAAAGATATAGTTAAAGAATATAAATCTATAAAAGTATCATTAGATAAGGTAGGATATTTTAAAAGTAGTCCTGATTTTGATGTTGTAATAGTTAAGATTATTAGTGAAGATTTAAAAAGATTACATGAGAAATTAGTAAGGCAATTAGATATAAAAGAGACATTCCCTATTTATAAACCACATTCTTGTATAGCTTATATTGAGAAGGGTGAGGGTGCTCAGTTTGCTGGAGATACATTTATTGATGGGACAAAATTAACTTTTAAAGAGGTAGTTTTTGTTAATAATAAAAATGAAGAAACAATAATAAAATTATAAAGGGATTTATTTTTTAGGGGAGAATATAATTATATGAACTGGTATAAAAAAGCAAGTAATTTTGGTATGGATGATTGGGAGATTGCTCGTAAGAAGCTAGAAGATGAATTAGGTAGAGAACCAACGACAGTAGAGGTGCAGAGAAAAATGTTTGAGATGAATTGGGGAGAATCTCTTAAAGGTGATGTTTATAATCAGCCTCTTTTAGTATAAAAATATGATTTATTTTTTATATTTTTGCAGGATTTTTAAAAGTAATTTAGAATATATATGAGGTAAGAAGCAAAGACTAAAATTTTGAGACCAGAACGAGGTTTGTGTTCAAAAAGGGTAAATGAGTCTTTCTTAAACCGTTTAACCGTGATTATAACAATAGTCACGGTTTTTTATTGTCCTTATAAAAAACAAGGTTTTTAGTAAAATAAGTCGAAATATAATAAGACACGTTTAATTTAATAGAGAAGAGAAATGGCTCTTGTAGAAAATTGGTTTGTTCAAAATACTTATACAATACCCTTAACGATTGACGATATTATAACTCCTGTCACTATTGGTGTTGGGATAACGGAAGATTTATTGCTATTTGGGAGCAACACTCCTGAAAATATATCAGCATCTGCTATTTTGAGAAATCTTGTAACTGCTGGACGGATGACTTCAGATTATTTACATACTCACGATGAATTTTCTTTTACTTCTCATACTCATAGTGGCTTAGATATTTTAACAGGTGGACTTCTTTCTGATGCTGATGGGTTACATACCCATGGAAGTTTAACAAGTGTTTCAGAAGTTAATACTTTGATAGGAAGTGCTATTAGTGATTTCGATGATAGTGCTTATGTAGTTAAAGCAGGAAGTATAAATCAACTATCAGATATTATTTCTACAGGAGCAGTTATAGAAGATACAGTTTCTAAGGCTCATGATGAAGTTCATACTATTTTAGAACATGCTGATGATGATTCTCCATTTCTTATGTCAAATTATATAAAATTAGTAGATGGTAGTAATGCAGATTGCTGTCATGTTCATTCTTTTCAAACTATTCAAATTCATAATGATTTGACAGGGTTAGATGGTGGGACTACTGATGAATATTATCATTTAACATTATTTCAGCATGATACTCTTACAGATGGAAGCAATGCAGATAGTTTGCATATCCATGGTCATAATAATTTACAAAATATTCAAGGAGGAACTACTGACGAATATTATCATTTAACTGAAGAAGAAAATAGTTTAGTAGGAAGATTAGGAGAAGATAGTAGTGGTTTAACATTTAATGGTTTGCCAATAGGTATAGATAGTTTATGGATTAGAAGTGGGGATACTTTAAGTCCTTTAAATAGTGGTGATAATATTTCTACTACAGGAGATATTTCTTCTTCTACTATAACAACTAATTTATTAACTGTTTCTACTATACAAGGTAATAATCCATCAGAATTATTAACTATTAATGATAATTTACAAATAAATGGTAGTTTAGGAATAGATGAAGGGATTATTAATTATGATACAAGTGCTGATGCTTTTACTTTTGATGGTGATGTATTTGCACAACAAACAGGAGATTGTTGTGTATTAGTAGATAGAACTGATGGGCAAGCAATGTTATTAAGAAGTGGTGAAAATGCAACTCAATTACATTATCCTGATGGTAAAACATTTACTATTTATCAAACTCCTATAGCAAGTATAAGAAGTTGTTCTGTTGTAGGTAATGATGCAGTATTTCAATGCACGGATGGTGGAGATATAACTATTCAGAATGATTTAACAGTTGATGGTCAATATCTTGAAGGTGTAGATAGTCATGGTGCGGTATTAGTTAATACAGGACATAATATTGATGGTAGATTAGAATTATACGGATGGATAGAAGGACCAGGTGATAATGGTAGGCGTGGTGGTATTATAGAATGGTGGTTTGGAAATTTAGATGTTTTACAAGGTTATATGTTTGTAAATAACACTTCTCAACTTATTTTTTCAGATGTTGAACAAAATAGTGGAACAGGAATTGGTGGTGGTCATGCATATATAGGATTAGATACAGGAGATATACATTCAACAGGGACTATTACAATTGATGCAGATGTTAAAATACCTGGGACTATGTTATGGGCAGAAGAAACTAGTAATTTATCTACTGGCACATCAGGTGGTTTGCAATTTAGTTTTGGTAATGGAGCTACTGCTGGTCAAGGTCCTAGGCAAGTAAGTCCAGGAAAAGTTGTTGCTATGAGTATGCAGCATACTGTTTCTGCTGATTTTACTGGTGTAGTCCAAATAGCAATTAATGGTGTTGCTAATGCTAATCTAGCATGTGCAACTACAGGTGTTGCTCATGGTGGTTCAACAGATACTCATAGTGGTGTGGCTTTTAGCGCAGGAGATAGAGTAAGTTTTATTACTACTACTACTCCTACAGGAGCAACAAATGGAGTAGTAATGGCTTGTTGGATAGTATATGATTAATAATTTTTAGGAGAATAAATATGGCAGAGTTTACAATTACATATTCAGAAAATGCAAAGACATTAATGGAAGAAGCTTATAATTTATCTGGACAGGACCTAGTAGATGCTATAATTTCTGATATAAAACAAAAAGTAGAAAGAAGATTAAATAGGAAAAGGACAAAAGAAGTAAAGACTACTTTTGACTTTAACAAATAGGAAATTAGTAAATGGCTTTTAATAGATATGAAGATGGTTTTGATAAATGCAGACCACCTGTATGTCCAGAAGATATACAAATAGATATAAGTATAACTTGTTCAGAATCTAATGATATATATGTTTTATGGGAGATAACTGATACTGCTTTAGGAAGAGATTTAACAAGTCTTATTAGTTCTAATGCTGTTGTGTGGTCTTGTGGTAATGAATTATTTGATAATACAGCGAATCTAATTAGAGATTCTCAACCATATGAAACTCTTTTTAATATTGGATCTTGTGATGATATTATTTATTTAAAAGTAAAGGTTCAAATAGATTTAACTTTTATAGAGAGTGAGATTAATTTTTTTGATATTAGAACATGTGGAGAAGATTCTTTAGAGTTTATGGTTCAAGCCGAACTTTGTGATTGTGATATTGCTCAGGAACCTCCTGGTTATGATTTATATATGGATTATGATGGTTTGCCTATTTCTACCAAGAATGGGGATGTTTCTCATATATTTAAATATGATAATTTATGTTGGTCTATTATAGTTAATAGTGAAGATGATAAACTTCCTTATGATGAAAATCAGGGGATTATTCTTGCTGATAAGGGAGGGAGTTTAACGTACGATGATTGTAGTTCTTGTTGCGATTCTGATCAATCATAATAATAGAGGATTTTTATTATTAAAATAGAATAATATAATAAGATTTAGAGTTATTTATAAGGAAAATATCATGGATTTTATATTAGGTTTAGTTATAGGTGCTGTTTTTTCTCCTCTCTTAATAAAGTTATTTAAGATAGTATGGGCTAAGTTAGAAGCAAAAATTGAAAATTATAAGAATAAATAGGAAGTAATTATGAAGATTATAAGAACTGCTAATTATTCTAAATTGGCGAAAGATAAAGCAGAAGATTTTGATGTTAACCCTTGGGCTGTTTGCCATACAACTGTTGATAAAGATGAAGATCCTGAAAAATATGAAAGATGTGTTCAGAAAGTTAAAAAGAAGCATCGAAAGAAAAAGTAATCATATTTTTATATTTTTTATAAGGAAATCCACATTCTTAGGGGTGTGGATTTTTTTATTATATTTTCCGATATAATAATAAAGAAAGTAAGACCTTAAAATAGATGTGGTTACAACGATATAATAATGGTTTTAAATTATTGGAGAAAAAATTATGATGATATTATTTTTAGATGTCGAAGAGCAAAAAATTTCTTTATATAAAGAAGATGGGATAGCTAACATTCCATTCCAAAATGCAGGACAATTATATGATCATGTAGGTGATAATAACATTCTTTATATAACTAATGCCATTCAAACTAATGCTCAGGAAGTTATTAGCATGGTTAAGAGTATGGGAGTAGCTATTCAAGAAGATATTCCAGTAGATACAGGTGTTAAATATTTACATGCTCCATCAGAACAAACTCTTTTTATTCATGAGCATTTAGTATTTAAGGGTAAATATGATGCTAAGTTCGTAGATGAGGATATGTTAAAAGAAATAAGGGATAGTAAACTTTTGCAACAGTTAATTAAAACAAAGAAAATAGAAGTTATTAATGCTTTTCAAAGAAAAAAATTAAAAGAAGAATATGATGGGATAGAAGATACTAAACTAGGTAGTATAATTATAGATAGTTCTGTTGCTGATTTTCAAGATGGTTCAGGGAAAGCGGTGGCTCATTCAGATGCTACAACTATAGATTTAATGTCAGGTGGTTCTGCTGTTGAGGGAGCTAGTGTAAATACTATGAGTGAGTTAATGGAAGAGATGGAAGGATTGGAATAATTTATGGAAATAGTTGTAACTCATCTGGGAAATATATCACAATTAATTCCTGCGACTAGTGTAATTAAAGGTATTAAAAAACAAAAAGTAAATACTAATATTACATGTGTTGTAGCGAAAAAAGAATTTTGTTATATTAATGATTATAATAAACATATTTTAAATACAATTTCTCTTGAACAATTTATAAAAGAAACGAGAGAATTTGATCTTCTTATTAATTTATATCCTTATTTTCCAGAAGAACTTCATATTAACTCTGTTATAAGGCATGCTACTGGTTTTTATTTTCATTCTTATTTTGATAAATTTAAGAAAGTTTTTGATGGGAATGGGGATAATTCTAACATGAGTATTTTGCAATTATATTTTATATTATGTGGATTAACGTGGAAGGGAGAAGGATATGATATAGGATATTATCCTAAGACTAAAGCAAAGGTCAATAAAATAGGAGTATCGGTAGCTAATGCTAATATTAGAAATTATGTGTTAGATAATTTAGAGATAGATAATAAAAAAATATGGTACATACCATATAAAAAGAATATTTTTAAAAGAATGGATGAAATAAATAGATGTAAGAAGATTATTACGGACGATCTTATTACATTTCATCTTGCTTTATTTTTAAGAAAATACGTATATTTCTTAAAAACATTTCCGTTGTCAACAAAATTAGAATTTTTTAATAACGGCGAAATATGTAAAGTCCCCATGAATATTATATAGTAAGGAAATTATATGACTAACAACTTATTAAATAAGATTAAATTAAATAAGAAAAAAAGAAGTATTATAAGAGAAATGCCATCTTCTATTGTTTATTCTCCATCTGTTTATGGAATAGATAATAAATGTACTGGTAGAGGTGTTAAAATAGCAATTTTAGATTCTGGCTGTCCTCATCACAGAGATATAAAATTTGAAGGTGAAAAAATAAGTTTTTGTGAAGATAATATTGCTATTAATGATACTAATGGCCATTCAACAATGTTGTCTGGCATTATTAAGTCTAATAATAGAAAGTCTATTATAGGAGTTGCTCCACATTCTAAATTATTATTTGGAAAAGTAGTAAATAATAAGGGGATTTGTGATTTTAATTCTTTAGTAGCAGGGGTTTTGTGGTCAATAGTTAAAGAAGTAGATATAATTGTGATTGCTATGGGAACACAATATAATTATAGAGTTTTATATGATGCTATTAAAAAAGCAAAATCTCATGACATTTGTATTTTTGCAGCATCAGGAGATAGTGAAGAATTAGATTATCCATCAAAATATAAAGAGGTATTTTCATCAGGATTTTTAACAAGAATTAAGAAGAAAAATGATTTAATAAAAGAAAATGTTGATTATTATTTGCCCAATAAAGGGTTATATACTACTTATTTAGATAATAATTATGTTAAAGTTTCAGGTTCTAGTATTTCTACAGCATTTTTTGCAGGATTAGGAGCGGTTTTAGTTGAACAATATAAAAGAGAGAATAAGAAAAATATTTCCGCATTAGTAAATAGTGAATTGAGAAAAATTATTAAATAGGAGTTAATATGACAGATGAGAAAGAGTTTCTTCCAGAGATATGTAAAGTCAAACATGCTGCCATAGATAGGGAAATAGATAATATAAAAAAAGATAGTGAAGAAAAACATGAAGAAATAAAAGGGATGATAACATCGTTAGGTGAAGAAGTTAAAAATAGTCATGAAAATTTAAAAGATAAGATAGTTTTATCTGAGAAAAGAACAGGGGATAAGATAGATTCTTTAAATGATTTTGATGAATCATTAAAAGGGAATGGGAATCCTGGCATATGGGAATCAGTTAGAAATATAAAAAGAAATATTAAAATAATTCTATGTGCTATAGCTCTTATTTTAATATTGGTTTTAGGAGGAAGTTATGAGGGAGTTTCTCTTGATAAAATAAAGAAAGCTTTTGGGATAGAAAAAACTGTAGCAGAACAAGTCGAAGAAGTTCCAGTAGAAGAGGAAGTAGTAGTTTTAGAAGAGGAAAAACCTAAAATAATAGCTTGTCCTGAAAATAACTCGGATATTGGGGAGAATTAAAATGAGTGAAATAAGATCAGTAGCTAGTTTTAGAGGAACATTTAGACAAAGAAGTATAGCAGATCTATTAATAAAAATTACAGATTTTGATGGAACTCCTATAGACCCTACCTCTATAACATGTGAAATTATAGGGCCAATAGAAGAACCGAGTAATGATCCAACTAATGATGAAGTTGTCGTAGATATAAGTTCTCCATTTAAAATAGATAATGGATATTATGTATATTCATGGGATATCGCGGCCACTCAATTAATAGGAAACTACTTGGCAGTTTGGACATATATAGTAGGTGGAGAGGAAAAAATAGAACTTCAAACAGTCACAGTAGTAGAAAGCGAAACTAATACAATTCCTTCTTCATTTTATACAACAAGATTAATAGCTTTTAGAGAAGCTCTCGAACACCATATTTCTTGCGCTCAAACGATACCTGTCTATTTCGAACAAGCAAAACCTTCAAGAGATAATACTACATTTGAATTCTCTTTTCCAGACTGGAATCAGTCAGCAGGAGTTAAAATATATAAAAACCAAGAAGTGGTTATTGCCGATGCTGAAGTAGATTATTTCAAAGGAACAGTTACTTTTGATACTACATTACTACCACAAGAAACAGTTAATGCTGATTATAATTTTAAGTGGTTCACAGAAGAACAATTAACTAGGTTTTTAGTAAATTCTCTACAAACGGTAAATGCTTTTCCTCCTCATTCGGGATATACTCTCGATGATATACCTGATAGATATACTCCTGCTCTTTTATATGGAGCTGCTAAGGATGCGCTTAGACAATTAATGATGTGTGTAAATTTTCAACAACCTGCTCAAGTATTTGGTGGTACAGAAGATGCTCAAAAAGCTTTTGCTAATTTCGAAACTTTAAAACAAAATTATGAAAAAGACTGGGAAAAATTACTAGATCAAAAGAAATTCGGACCATGGCCTAAAACATTAGCAATTGTAACACCTGAATATACTCTTCCTGGTGGTCGTAGTAGATGGTTTCGTTACCTCTTCAAATAGTAAGTTCTTTATTTATAAGGACTTACAACGTTTTTATGTTCTTAAAACACCATGCATTTTTATTTTTGTGTGGTGTTTTTTTATGTCTAAAAATAAGCACTTATATCAATTTCTTAATTGTTTTTCAAGAATATACTCTTTTTTAGAGGAATCTACTTTTTATTATAGAATACTATTTGAAAGTGAAAGTTATTTTGTTATAAGAAGAATATTATGCCACGATTAGGTCAAAAATTAAGTAAAGAATCTGTAGATAGGATGAAACAGTCCAAATTAGATTCTCTTACGTCTAAATACAACTGGGTATTGGCAGAGCCATATATTGATATAGAAGTTAAGAATGGGTCTGTGAAGAGGACAACACAATATATTACATTGAGAGAATTTAAAGAAAATATATTATCTGGGTTATCTATTAAGGATATGATTTCTAATGGAGTATCAAAGAATGTTCTTCAATTTTTTAGCAATTTTTGTCAGGGGAAGATAAAACTAACCAAAGAGTTATTTGAAGAGTGTTATCTTCATGGTTTTTCGCTAGATAGAATATCCAAAGAGTTTTTAGTAACAAGAGAGGATCTTACCTGCTTACGTCAATTATATGGCATAAAGCGTAAAGGTGCTACTTATATTAATAGAAAGAAGACTGAGGAGAAATTAACTCAAAGACAGATAGCATTGATCTATGGAAGTTTAATGGGAGATGCTAAAAGAAATGATAAGAGATATGGCACATCTGTAGGATTTGGACATAGTGATAAACAAGAAGATTATTTAAAATGGAAATATAAAGAGTTGGAGAATTTATGTAATGAGACATCTTTGAAGAAGTATAGTAGTATTGATAAAAGAAGTGGGAATGATATTATTAGTTGGAGATTTTACACTAAAGCTAATACAGAAATTGAGAATATAATATCTCAGTTTTATAAAGAAGATAAGCAGATCACAAAAGAAATATTAGATAATCTTTGCGATTTTTCTATAGCAGTATGGTATATGGATGATGGGACTGTTAATTTTTTTGATGGAAGAATAAAAAGTGGAATGAGATGTTCTCCAGAAATTAAGTTATGCACAGATTCATTTTCTGAAGAATCTTGTAATTTAATTATAGAATGGTTTAAAGAAAAATGGAATATTAATTCTCATTATAGAAAAAGTAGGGGAAGAGTTATTATCGACTCCACTTCTGCCCAGGATTTCCTTTCTCTCGTCCGTCCTCACGTTATTCCTTCTATGCTCTACAAAGTAGATTATGAAGAATATAAAAAGTGGAAAAATAAGGTTGAAAAGTGAAAGACTATCGAATATTATTAAAAAGGATAATAAGAAAAGATGTAGAATATAGAAAAGGATGAAGAATGTTAAAAGTAGATAAAAAGGAGAGTAAAATGGCTCATAATAGTGATATTGAATCGTGCGAAGATCATCGAACAGGTATTGAGAAAACCCAAGATCGAGTTCAGAAGGAGCAATTAATCGCTCCTTTTAAGCAGAAAGAAGCTGATGTTATTAAGGGGATTGTTTTGGAAGCAATTAACGAATCTGACAAAATTGAAACAATGAATAAAAATATTAAAGGCATTAAAACCACTTTAACTGCAATGCAAACATCTTTGAAAGAACTTAGTGGAAAAGATTAAATCTTTCTTGTAAAATTTCATAAATATTTTAAGCCCACTAATTAGTCTTGGTGGGCTTTTTCTATTTGAAAGTGAAAGTATATCTTATATAATCCCCAGTATGAGATATAAGAAGAAAGAGTAGTAATGACTGAATTTAGACGCACTAATAATCTTGAAGGATTTTTGAAATCTATATCAAAATCTTCTGATTCTATGTTTGGAGTAGCTGAGATGATAGAAGAGAGACTGGGACTGCTTCCTTTTGAAGAAGTTATATCTAAATTGTCTCAAGATTTAGAAATAGAGTCTCCTGAAAAGACTCAACAAACTAACTGGTTAAATAATTTATATAATGAGCAATTTAAAGATACTGATTCTTCGATAATTGCTGTGACATATGATGAGAGGAAAATGGTTTTATGTCTATTTATTATGGTAGATAAAATAAAATATTATATGGTTCCAGTTCGTCAGGTTAGTTTTTTTATAAATAGGGAAAGAGCTATGTCGGAATTAGAAGAATTTATAAAGAATTTTAATCCCAAGTATGAGATATAAGATAGGAGAAAAGTAGTATGTTAATGTCTACAAGTGAAGAGGGGGTTTTTAAAGAATGGCCTTTATGGAATAAATGGGAATGGATTTTTGAAGAAAAGCAAGAAGAGCCAATAGATCCTATCGACAGTCGTTTTGAGTTATTGGACTTATGAAATATAAAATTGGAGATAGAGTAAGAATAAAAGATAACATTGAGAGATGCAACGGAGATATTTCGTCAATAGAATTTTATTTAAAAAAAAATAATTATATTCTTACTATTTATGATGTTAATGAAGAAAGGAAATATTATTCTATGGAAGGGTGGCAAGGGATTTGGGAGGAGAGTAGTATAATAGGACTATATGAAGAGAAACATTATGTTCCTATCGAAAGTCGATTTGACATATTAGATTTATAGTTTGAAAGTGAAAGTATATTATATAATATAGAAACATTAATTTTTGGAGAAAAGTAATGATATATATAGAAGCATTAGAAGAATTTCAGCCAGACGATAAGAAGGGTTTTAAAGATGGCATACCTTCTATTTTTTTAGCAGGAGGTATTACTGATTGTCCTGATTGGCAAAAGGAGATAGTTAGTAATTTAGAAAATGAGAATATAATTTTATTAAATCCTCGCAGAAAAAAGTTTCCTATTGACGATCCTAATGCTAGCTACGAACAGATTAAATGGGAATATGAGCATTTACGCAAAGCTACAGCAATTGTTTTTTGGTTTCCTAAAGAAACGATGTGTCCTATTGTATTATTTGAGTTAGGGACTTGGGTTGTATCTGGCAAACCTATTTTAATAGGTATGGACAAAGAGTATGAAAGAAGACAGGACGTCCAGATACAGACTGTTTTAGAGAAAGGAGATACTCTATTTTATTATTCTATAGATACATTGTCTCAGGGAATAAAAGATTTTATAAGTAGATTATGAAGAATATAAGAAGAAGAAATGGCAAATAAGTTATTAATTTTTGGAGAGAATAAACCTATTAGTCGGGAATATATTCGTAATAATAGTTATTGTAAAGACGAATATGAAACAGTTATAATTATAGGTTCAGGTTCTGGAATTAGGGGATTTGATTTTAATGATATTGATATTTTATTTTTAAGAGGGTGGTGGAATAGAACTGATACAAAAAATATTTTAGATGTTTTATATATTTATATATCTCTAGGGAGTTGTATTATTGGTGATAAGAAGTATATCCCTTCTTATTTTTATAGAGATTTTTTTAAAGTTCATGTTCCTATTGAGAGCAGGTTTGACATTTTAGATTTATGAAGAATAGAAGAACAACAATATATCTTAATACAGAATCTGGGTTGACATGTTTAACAGCTTGTTCTATCCATAATAAAAATGAAATAATAAATTTTATGTTAGATTTTAGTATATATTGTGAGATAGCTTATCAGAAAATTAATGGAGATAATATTTATTATAAAGGATATGAATTTTTTAAAGATTTTCATGGGATTGTAAGATTTGATAAAATATTTCCTATAGACAGTCGATTTGATATTTTAGACTTATAGAGAGTTAGAGAAATGATAATAGATCATGGTCAATATTTTATATGTGATAAATGTAATGTAGTTTCTAGTTTTAATGAGAAAGCTTGGAATAAAGATGGTGAGTTGATATGTTTTCGCTGTTCGCCTGAGGAAGATATTTATGAAGTTTGTGATTATTTAAAACAATTTATTCCTATTGAGAGTCGTTTTGACATATTGGACTTATAATGATATTAACATATGGAGAATTACAAGAGATACATAGATGGATTCCAGTATCAGAAAAATTACCTAAAAAGATTACAAAGGCTCAAAGAAAAAAATCTTATTATCCACCATTATTAATAGTAGATATGAAAATGGGGAATAGTGTTGAAGTAGGATATTTTAATGAGAAAGGTTATTTTTCGACAATGGATGGATGGTCTTATAATAAAGATGGAGAAGACTCTATCACTCATTGGAAAAAAATATATTTGCCGAATAGAAAACATCGTAGAGGAAAAAATGTTATAATGCAAGATCGTTTTGAGATTTTAGATTTATAAAGAATATTATGTATAAAGTAGGTGATAAAATAGAGGTGTCAAGAAAAAAATATGTAAGGTCTGGTGTATATGAAAAACTTGAGGAATTAGATCCTCCTTTTGTTTTAACTATTACAGAAGGTGGTCGAAGCGGTTATTATTATGTAAAAGAGAATAGTTTTGCATGGTGGAAAGGGAATATAGAAGGGATTTATATAGAACCTGTTCCTATTTACAGTCGTTTTGAGATTTTAGATTTATGAAATATAAAGTAGGTGATAAGGTAATAGTAGAAAGGTATTTTATGGGGGGTGTTTTTGAGGTTGTGCATACAATAAGTGAAATCGATGATTATGGATATTTTATGAAGGAAGATTGGTTTTGGTATGCAGAAGATGAGATATTGTGTTTAGAAAAAGAATTTATCATCAACAGTCGTTTTGACATTTTGGATATAAGGAAATAGTATGAAAGTGAAAGTATATCTTGTATAATATAGGAAAGTTTAATTATTGTTTAGAAAGGAATAATGATGGAATTTGTTAAGATGGAAAGATTTGGAGATAATTTTATTGAGATAGAAGATTTTGTAGATGAGCACAACCCGCGTGAAAGTAAAATAGTGTTAGAAAAAAAATATGGGACAGTGGAAGATTTTATTGATGAAAAAATTGTCGAATATGAGGAAAAATTACAAAATGATTATGAGGTCGAGGCAGCAGAATTTCTAAGAGACGATAAGATTTTTTTTACTGGAAAACAAGTAAAAAATATAGAAGATTGCTTGTTATTATGTCAAAATATAAAAGATAATTATTTTGTTCTTAGTGATAAAGCTAGTAGAGATTTGGTAATTAAAATATATAAATATTTAGATAGAAATGGTTTATTGGATGATTATAGAGTTGAGGAAATTATTCAATGTATAGCTGATGGGAATAGGCTTATTGCATCTTTTTTTTGTAAGGATGCGGCAAAACAAACCATATGGCAAAAGAGATATTTTTCTAAAATATTATCTAAGGTGAGAGAAACTAATAATAGAGATTTGGAGAAGAAATTTTATTTTAAGGACTTACAGAAAGATAAAAAAGATGATGAAAGTAAAAAATGGTTTTTACATACTGATGGAAATGTTGCTAGGAGCAGAGAAACTAAAGGGATGAGCGATATAGATTGTGTTATTTATACTTATGAGGGTTATAGATATATAGAAAATAATTGGGAAAAAGCTTTTTATATTACTCATAAACGAGTGGGGGGTAGTGGAGACAGTGAGAGCAAACAATATAAAGAAATGAGCGATTTTCTTGACAATTTTTCTAAGAATGGAAATCCTAATGAATTTGGCATAGTAGCTATTGAGGGGGCATATGTAACCAGGGATATGATGTTAGGATTAAGAGGTAAGGCTAAGAATAAAAAGACGCAAGTTTTTTATGCTTCTGATATTGATGGTATTATGAATTTTATCGTTAATAATATGTAGGACAGTTAATGAGTAAAAAAGAGTATGGACAATTTTTTACAAAAAATAAAGATTATATTCTTAGAGATATGCTTGATGGTATGCCCTCTGAAGTATGTGAAACTATTTTTGTAGATCCTTTTGCTGGAGAAGGAGATTTGCTTGAATGGATAAGTTCTATATGTCGTAAAAAAAATATGTTATTAGAAGCATATGATATTGATCCAAAATTAGAAAATGTTGTTTTGAGAGATAGTCTTCTTAATCCCATTAATTTAAAAGGTAAATATGTTATAACAAATCCTCCATATCTGGCTAAGAATAAGACAAAGAATAAAGAAATATTTGAAAAATATGAAACTGATGATTTGTATAAGGCTAGTATTAGAATGATTATGGGGTATGATTTTAAAGATCATGGATATGATGATAATAGAGGATGTAGTGGAGGTATCTTAATTGTCCCTGTTAATTTTTTTAGTGATAGGGATTGGAAATTAAGGGAATGTTTTTTAAGAAGATATAAAATTCTTTCTTTAAATATATTTGAGGAAAAAGTTTTTGATGATACTACATACACGGTATGTTCTTTTAATTTTAGAAAAATAAAAAAGAATGAAGAACAGAAGTTTAAAATTCGTATTTATCCTGGATATTTGAAAGATAAAGAAGCTCAGAGAAGAGGATATAGTTTAATGCCGACATTAACAGAGTTTTATAAATATACTGTAGGCTATGAGTTTTTTAGGTTGATTAAGGATAGATCTTTGTGTCTTAGAGTTGGAAGATTAGCAGAGGATACGAAGTTGGATAATTGGGTTGTATCTAGATTATATTTGAGAGCTATTGATACTGGGGCGATGGATGGCAGGATAGGATTGTCTATGAGAAAAGAGCCTTTTGTTGGAAAGATATCTGAGAGGACTCATGCTACTATTTTATTATCTGAGAAATTTTTAATTAGAGAGCAAAAAGCAATTGTAGAAAAGTTTAATGAGATATTAGAAGATTATAGGGTTAAATTCCATTCTTTATTTCTTACTAATTTTAGAAATTCAACTTCTAACTATGCTAGAAAAAGAATAGATTTTAGGATGGCTTTTGATTTAATTTCTCATATTGCAAAGAAGCATTTGAATAAATAAATTATAAGAAAGTAGGAGAAAAATAATGAGTAAAGAAAAGAAGGAAGAAAAAAGTGCAGGAGCATGGTTAGCAGATTTCTTGTTAGAAGAAGACGAAAGCAAGAAGGAAGGATTAAAGAAGAATTGGATGAAAGCAACAGAAGATTATTTTGAAAACAATGGAGTTAATATGAGATGGGGAGATAAGAAAGAAGGAGAAAACGATGAGCGAAATAGAAGGTAAAATTATTACGCCAGCACCGTATTATGAAATAAGCACTCATCGCACTCCAAGAAGGTTTAGGGAACTAAAATATGAGATATATACAATATATTGTAAGTTTAATGATGAGATGTATTCTGATGGCAACACAAGTGAAAGTTGTGATTATGAAGGTGATTTAAATGAGATTATTTTATATAGATATCCAGAGACTGGGAAAGATTATATGGGCCGTCCTGTAGAGGAAGGTATTAAAAAGGTGTTTGAGCATTTTGAATTAAATTATGAAGATGTTCCTAAGGATATGCTTATATATATTACAGATTAATATATAAGAGAGAAATAAAATGACAGGTAAAAAAAGAAATGGAGAAGGGATTTTTCGATCTCCTACTTTTACTAATGTTAGAACGTATGTTCATCGTAAAGTAATTAGGGGTAAGATGACAACCCTACAGGAGATTGGTAGAGTGTTTAAAATAACATGTAAGGAAGCGGAAGATATCTGTAGAAGTGGAAATGGTTTTATTATAGAACCAGGTGTTTGTAGAAGTAAAACTATTATTGATTTAGATTATCGTTTTGATGAGTTGGAGTATTTGGAAAGTTATGAAATATAGAGTTGGTCAAAAAGTAAGAATAAAGACTTGGGAGGCAATGTTAAAAGAATTTATAATAAGCACAAGTGGAAGTATATCCATACATAAAAATTTAGGTTTTAATCCAGATATGGAAAGTGTTATTAGTGGATTAAATACTGACAGAGAGGTAACAATTTTTGAAGTGGTTGAAGGTGTAGGGAAAGGGGAGAATAAGCATTACAAGCTAGACGAAACTGGCTTATGGCATTGGACTGATGAAATGATAGAATGTTTGACAGAGGAGATTATACCAATAGGTAGTAGATTCGAGTTATTAGATTTATGAAAGATATGATGGGAATAAAGTTAGAGGTGGGTCAGCATATTTTTTATTTTACTCCTGGTCCTGGAGGTATGGTTCATGAAGAAGCAGAAATTATTCTTATTAGAAAAAAGAGTATAAAAGTAAAATTTTTGGGAAATGTTAGTCGTAGGAGAAAGGGAAATGGTCAGCTTAGTTGGGGTAGAAAGAAAGGAGAGCAAACTAATCTTTATAATACGACTGGTAAGGTTTTTGTATTATGTAAGCATGTAGAGAAGGAAAGAGTAGTGCTTAATGATAGGATAAGGTGGCTTGCAGTAGAAAATGAAAAATTAAGAGAAGAAGTAAATAGAATACACAATAGATTTGAAATTTTGGATTTATGAAAAATAAAGAAAAACAATTTCGTTGTTTTAGGTGTCAAGAATTACTTGACGACTTAGAACTTAAGAAGGGGCCAGGGCATCATTGTGTATGGAAATATTGTGATAATTGTTATGATCATATGTTTATTAGTTGGAGAGATGTTTTTTCTGAAAGGAGAAAAAATGAATATTAGAGAAATGAATACAGAAGTTAGTTTTACAGGGGCAAAAACGTTAGAAGAAGCTAAATTATATGTTGAAAGAACTTTAAGAGATGCTAGTAGGATGAATATTGATCTTACATGGGGATTTGATGAAGCTCAAGGGGGTGGTTTCCATAATAATTGGACAGCTTCGAGGTTCCTTCAATGTGTTGAAAAGCTTTTGGAGAATAGTAATGCCTAAGAAAGAAAAAGTTTGGTTCAATTGGCATTGTCCTAACTGTGAGCATAGAAACAGGGAGACATTTCCTTTTCAATTTGAACTTCCTAAATTTTATACAGCAGAATGGACTTGTGAGCATTGTGAGAAGATTAGTAAAATAGAATTTGATTTTAAAGTTTATAGCAATTATACAAAAAGAAGGCCATATAAAATAGCAAAGCCTAATAAGAAAAAAGATAAAGTAGAAAAGAAGACAGAGGGGACTAAGAAAGATAGGGGATATTATAATCATAAAGTTAAGAAGGATTAAAAATGGAACAAAGTATTAAATTAGGTGTTGTTTATGAGCATTTTAAGGGTAATAGTTATAAGGTTTTATTTTTTGCTAAAGATTCTGAAACAAGAGAAGATATTGTAATTTATATGGGTCTTTATGCTCCGTATACTATATGGGCTAGACCTTTAAAAGAATTTAAAGAATATATGGAAGACAAGGAAATGTTTAGATTTGTTAGGTCTGATGGAGAAAAAAAGGATTAAATATTTCTTGGAAAATTGGAAGGTAGGAATCCATTTAATTTTCCGCACAAAAAGATTTGGTGTAAATAATCAATGGTGGAGTCCTTTTGATTCTATGTTTGGTTGGAGCAATAGGAGAAGATTATGGAATATTATAAAAATTAGACCTATGATAGAAAATTATAAGCATATGAAATTAAGAGCAGGAAGAATGTGTCACTTTATAAATGATGAAGATTATAAAGAGTGTTTTGGGGAAAGTAAATAACATTTATGAGCAGATTTACGAGGCCTCTTATAGTTTCGCCTTTACCTGATGGTAGGAGTTGGGTTTTAAGACAAGAATTTTCTTATGATATAGGTTATGAAGGAAGTGGAGAGTTCATTACTATTCCTCTCGGTTTTGTTACTGATTTTGCAAGTATCCCAAGATTTTTCTGGAACATATTTCCTAAATGGGGGAAATATGGAAACGCTGCGGTAGTTCATGATTATTTATATTGGGATCAATTTTTTAGTAGAGAAAAAACTGATAAAATATTTTTAGAAGGGATGGAGATATTAGATGTTAAAAAAATTACTCGTAATGTAATTTATAAATCTGTCAGGATTTTTGGACATGATGCTTGGGCAGAAAATAAGAAAAATAGGAGAAAAGGTAAGATAAAGATAATAGATTTATCTGATTGGTAATAAAAAGGAGAATAAATATGCACCCAATAGGGTTTACAACGGGGAGTTTTTATAAAGTAGGAGTTGTTAGAGGGTTGGAGATTTTAGAAGATTCCCCTTTTGTAACAGTTGAAATATCATTACGGAAAAACTTTTCAACACTTATAGATTATATTGTTGAAAAAGATTTTTCAAAGTATGATAATATATTCTTTCATATTCCGAAGCTTAAAGAGGTTGGCGAAAATGTAACAGAAGAAGAAATGATAAAGATGGTTCTTCCTTTTAAAGATAGGGGTTGGAATATAGTTTTACATCCTGATGAGATAGTAGATTTTTCATTATGGGAGGAATTTGGATCTCAACTTTGTGTTGAAAATATGGAGAGTCGTAAGGGTTTTGGCAGGACTGTAGAAGAAATGGAAATTGTTTTTGAGAAATTGCCGAATGCATCAATGTGTTTTGATATAGGTCATGCTAAACAGATGGATGCCACCATGGAATTAGGAAGGAATTTATGTTCTAAATTTTATGATAGAATAAAAACGATCCATTTTAGCGATGTAACTCCTAATTGTAAACATGCTGTTGTAACTGATTCTATATTGGAGTTATTTTCTCCTATTATTGCGATGACTCCAAAAGATTGTTTTATTATTTTGGAGTATGCTCCTGTTGTTGATCTTGAAGTAGAGATTGATTTTATAAGAAATAATTTTCCTAAATATGGTATAGATATATGTTTTTCGCAAAAGTAAAACCTGTTATAGATAGGGATATGGGGAAGTTATGTGTTAAACCATATTCAAACCACAAGAAAGGATGTCCTAATTATAATAAAAAGAAAGGATGTCCTCCTAAGTGCAAAGATATTGATGAGATATTAGATTTTAATAAAGATATTTATGTTATTTATAATAAATATGATTTTGGCAGTCATGTAGAGAGAATGAGTGAAAAACATTCTGATTGGAGTAAAAGACAATTAGAATGTTGTCTTTATTGGCAAGGTACGGCTCGTAAGCGTTTAAGAGAGAAAATAGTAGTATTCAGGTCTCTTCATCCTACTTTATTCATTGTGGCTTGTCCTGAGGCTTCTGGGACAAATTTAACGGCAACTATGGAGAAGATAGGGATAAAATTACAATGGCCTCCTGAGAAATTTACATATCAAATAGTTTTAGCTGGCGAAAGAAAATAAAGAGGGATTTATAAAAATATTGCTAATTAGTTAGATAGTCGGCTTTTATTTTTTTGGAGAAATAAAATGAATAATGTGTTACAAAAAATAGGGTCAATCTTATGGATAATTTCTTTAGTATTATTATTCATGAAAGAAATAACATTTTGTTATGTTGTTTTGGGAGTAGTTTTAATTATTGATTTGTGGTTGATTAGAGAGAAGAAGAAAACTATTACTGAATGGTATCGTTCATATCTACCTCTGTGGGTAGATAAAATACTAACAATAGGTATTGTAGGGATTTTTATATGGCTTAATCCTATATATGGTTTATTTATGTTGCAAGGAACTGTTAACGGTCATTTGAATGGTGACTGGTAATTATTGTCTTTGTTCTATTTTGCAAGCTGCTGTTATTCTAAGTATGTCTAGGCCAGATAAATTATCATTAACTATGAATCTTAATTTGTCTTGATTCTCTGATTTTAAAATTATTGGTTCTAATATGTTGTTTTTTATTGCTATCCAAGTTCCTGTTTCTCCTACGCTTCCTTGGGCTGATATTTCTGCTCCTGCTAATTGTAAAATATCAGAAAGTTGTTTTATTACTATAGAAAATTGAATTTCTCCATTTATTACTCTTTGATATAGCACTCCAGATGATAAAGATGCTACTCCTAGAAATGTATTATATGGAATTTTAGGTAATGTAGGCCTTACAGCATCTACATCTGCTATTGTAGAATCATAATCGTTATCTGCTATCATATAAGAGAAAGAATGGACATGTAACCATGTCCCTAATTCTGGTTCTATTGAAAATTCTCCTGCTCCAGGTTCGCTATCTATTCCCTCGAATAAGATATCATCTAAATAATATTTAGGAGCTTTACCAACTGGATTAGCGACAAGTTCTATTCTTAGTGCGTCTAAGGTTCCTCCTGTTAATGCCATATCTCCTAATGGTATAGTTATTTGTTGCCAGACACCGAATATGTTAAAAGAAAAATAATCTTCTAATGGAACACTATTTCCTACTATTATTCCTGCTCCTGTGTCCCATCCATATATCTCGATACTATCTGTTGATATCCAATCTACATCTACATATATCCATATTATTAAATTATCAAAATTAGTTAAATCAAAATTAGATCCATTTGTTATTTGCAAGGTCGCATTAATAATATCGTTATCACTTTTTATACTAAATGAACCTGCTACTGTGTGATTTTGGTCTATACTGCTTAATGTCCATTTCGCCCCAGATATAATAGAAGAAGTCCAATAGACATTATCTCCTCCATCATTAATATTTTCGGTAAAATCAATTGTTCTTCCTATATTCATATCAATACCAAATGTCTTACTGGTAAAGAATTTAATAGTATTTTCATATATTTTTAATGGATGAGTTGCTACTACTAAAGCGTTTTTATTTATATAGTCAATATTATTATTTTCTTCATTAACATGGACTATATGAGCATTTTTGTGGTTTTGGGGGTCTGTTATATAACTATCTATTCCCATAATTCTTCCTTGTTATTAGCCAGCATCTACGTTATGATAATTAAATAGAAGAGTAAAAGCTATTTCGATATCAAGATTTACTGCCCATATGCTAATTGTATTATTTTTAGGGACAATTATATCTTGTCCGAAATTAAAAGTAGTAGTAGTATTGGAAGATCCTATATATATTCTATGTAGTTGTGATCCTCCAGATAGTCCTGTAATTTCGTTTCCTCCGAGGAATATTCCATCTGCTGTTTTTCCACTACCTAGATTTAGATTAACAGGAGTTATGTTCGTTCCTCCTATTGGGATGCCATCGACTTTTCCTATTATTTTTATTATTTCTGCTTCTCCTGTTCCAGCCAATCTAAGATCTATTTCTTCAAGAACCATGTCTATATTATTAGTATTTTTTATATAGGCAATGCAAATATCTCCTGTTGTATTTGATGGATCTGCATATGCTGGAATTTGTTCTGATGTAAAGCAAAAAGCTAGTCCTTCTTCATGATTAGTATGGTGTTCTGTTGATGATGTAATAGAAATTGTTTTTAATCTATTTTCATTATTAACACCAGCCGTTTTTCCTGACCCTTGCCCATCTTCTATTAGAATAAGACACCATCCTTTTCTTTTATATTAATTTGAGACATTTTATTATGAAGTATGTGCTTCCATCATTAAGAAAGAGATTCTAGTATAGAATGTCCCATCGGTTTGATCTCCGATATATGATAATTCTAATGTTCCATTAAATCCTAGTATAACGGAACCTTCTTTATTAAATATATTCATATCTCCTTCTGCTTTAGTATAGAATCTATCAATTTCTTTTGCTGTTCCAGTTAATAATGGAGCATTGTTATAAACAGTCATTTCTGCTGTATTAGCACTACTTGTATTAATATTTATAGGAATAATTTCTGTTCCTCCAGAAACATATGTTCTTCCTAGTGCTATTCTATAGTAATTAAAAGCATTTGGAAAAGCAGTTCCTCCTGATTGGTCTATTATTTGATGTCTTACATATGTAACGATAACATCTTTAGTTGTAGAATTATTAGTAATATGAATTGCTGTAACTGTTCCACTGGAAAGAGTTGCTGTGCCGATTACTTGATAGGCTTCTCTATTACTATGGCTTATTGAATGTTGAATAGTTTCTGATAGAGATCTTACCTGTATCCTATTTTCATCATCTACTTGGGCTTTTTTCCCTGTTCCTTTTCCATCTTCGATTATTGACATATTAATCTCCTATGCTATTTTTATAACTTTCAGCATCTTTATAAGTTAATTTTGTATTTGTTATTGTTTCTAGATATATATTAAATTTTTTTAATTCTTTTAATATTTTTTGGAAAAGAATCATATTCTCTAAAGAAACAGTAATTAATTCATTATTTTCTTCTCCTGCTATACCTATTGGTTGAGCAGTTGAATCATTATCTTTTCCGAATCCCAATATATTTCTTATATCTTTTGCCATTCTATTTTTTTGTAAAAAACCCTTTAATTTTCTTGCATTCCATCTATATCTTTATTTTTAATATGGTTCCCTGTTATTATCGACATTTGCATATTCGCTTTTATCAATTCTAAATAAATATCTTCTAATAGAGTTTCTAGGTCTAGGTCCATAATTAGAACTTCGTTATTTTCTTCTCCAGAAATTCCTATAGGTTGAGCTTCGTCATTGGGATCTTTTCCGTGTAATAATATTCCTCCCGTATCGTCAGTTATTTCTTGTCCTGTTGTTACTTCTTCTATTAATTCATTTTCTTCGGCAGGAGTAATAGCTTCATCTATATCTGCTATTGCTATTGGGCCAGGAAGAGTATTGGTGTATATTTTTCGTTTATTTAGAGATACTATTCCTGATTTAACTAAATTAGTTAGTATAATGGAATGTCCTACTTTTTCTCTTGTATAAAATTTTAGAGCATCTATTGTTTTTGATGGGCCTATAACTGGAAGAAGAAGTAAATCTCCTATGGTTATATTATTGGTAGAGTTGTTTGTGAGATACCATGATTCTCTATAATTTTCATCTCTTCTAACATCTGCCATTTACTTCTCTTTCTGTATTATCTTTTCGATAGTTATTTTATTATTTTGTACTATATAAGTCAGTATTGGTGAAGCTGCTATTTTTTCACTGTGATGGAACG
>SDBT01003560.1_pt1 | contig 26867 bp, 33 predicted proteins | sample 2277101 | NCBI WGS metagenome assembly SDBT01 (sample SAMN10404973, study PRJNA504765) | marine sediment metagenome | isolation source: marine sediment core GS10_PC15, 103 cmbsf | place: Arctic Ocean: Southern Knipovich Ridge | collected 2010 | reverse complement strand
CGGACATTCGCCATCTTCCGGGAGATGCCCGGTACAAACCAATCACCCCGGAAGAATTCTTGAAGAAGTGGACTTGAATACAATGTTTGATGAACCACCCGAATCGATGTCTGGAGTGGGGGGTTCATTTTCTCCCAGAATGGAGGTTGAAGTCACTGATGAGAAGAACCTGCAAATCATGCGGTATGGACTACGTTCAGTCACCGGAGAATACTTTAGATGGTATCTGCCTGGAGTGTGTCAATGAGCGCTTCGACGGCCCGGATCCGCCCGATTATCCTGCGACTCCGACGATTTCTGATCCTTAAGACCTGCAGTTTGACTGGAAATCGCATTGCGAAGCCAGTACGCTCGAGGGTCATGAGCAATCAGCAGTTCACCGAGGGGCAGCGTGAGGACGTCTTTCGTGACTGGGCGACTGACAAGTTTGGGAGCATTACGCAGCTCGCCCAAGCTTACGGAATGCAGCACGAGGAGACGATTTACGCCTGGATCAAGCGCTACGCCTGGAATGAGAGGCGGGCTGACTATCTCGATGTGGTCTTCAGCGACAAGAATGATCGCGGTCAGGCCATCGAGGATGCCAACGAGGTCCATCTTCAGGGGTGGCGGATGCTTCAGGCTCATGCCATGCAGGTCCTGAAGCCCAAGATGGACAAAAATGGGAAGCTGATGCAGTGCAGGCCCGAGGTGCTCCAGAAGATGGCGACGGTTCTCGAGCGAGCCCAGAAAGGTCATCGTATGGCGATTGGCGCCGATCTCAGCCGTAACGAAGATCGCTCCAAGCGTGTCCGTGTGTCGATCGGAGATGGTAGCGGAGAATCTGAGTTGCGGGTGCTGGCCAAGGAGGTCATTGATCAGCACAACAGGGCATCTCTGGAGGATGAATTGGACGGCCGGAAGAAGAAGAAGGCTTCGGCTGGGTAATTTGAGCAGGTATGGGTACTACGACAAAGAAAGTCGTTGATGCTCACATCAACTTCACGCCTCACATCCATCAGGCGAGGTTCATTCTGAGTGAGGCCCAGACGGCAGTTGCCGTAGCTGGTGCTCGTAGCGGCAAGACGCTTGTGGGCTCAGCTCGTGCCCTTGACCTTGTGGTGAAGCAGCCGAACTACAGCAATGCTGATCGTAAGGCTGGCATTCCCTACATGGTGGCAATTGGGACTGAAAATTATCCGATGTTGAAAAGGGTGATCCTGCCGGCGTTCCAGCGTCTCTGCCCGAAGGAACTGAAGGATGGGTCGTATCATTGGACGGACCATCTGCAGAGGGTCTGGGGAGTACACGGAATCACCTACGTGTACTTCCTCTCGTGCCGAGATCCGACGTCATGGCAGGGGCTCGACCTCCATGGGTGCTGGCTCGACGAGTTCGCGCTTGTGAAGGAGGCGATGTACGACGAGATCCAGACCCGCCTGGCGAACCAGAGGGGGTGGCTGCAACTAACCGGCACTCCCCGGGGACCGAACTGGGCGAAGAAGCGGCTCTACGATGTCTGGGTCGATGGTTCGAAGCAGATTGATTTCCATACTTGGACGACATCGGAGAACCCGTTTTTCCCTCGCGACGTCCTGAAGCAGAAGCGGGAGGAGATGCCTTATCGGTACTTTCGCCGAACGTTCGAGGCATCCTGGGACACTTTCGAGGGTCAGGTCTACGAGGATTTTCTCGAGGAGGTTCACTGCAAGTCAAGGACTGGGTTTACGTTTGCGCTTCCGAATGGTCGGCTGGTCGGGAAGGGCCGGATCGTCGTTCAGCTTGAATACGTTGCCGCTGGAGTGGACTGGGGATACACCGCGCCAGGGTCAATCGTCGTCGGCGGGAAGACCAGGAACGGGGATTGGTACATTCTTGACGCGGTTGCGGTTCGTGGGCTCGAGGTGGTTTCAGCGTCAAATGGTGATTCCTGGGTCCGTCGGGCTCTGGCGATGAGGGCGAAATGGGGAGTCGGGGTTTTCTATCCTGACCCGTCGGAACCTGAGCATATCCAGCAGTTCAAGATAGCCGGTCTTCCGGTGATGCCGGCGTCGAACGAAGTTGGACCGGGGATTCAGTGCGTCGCGAAATACATGAAGGTTCACGAGACCACGGAAAATACACACATCGTCATTATGGGTGATCTGAAGGAGATCATAGACGAGATCACGTACTATCATTGGAAGGAGGAGAAGGAGGAACCAGAAAAGATCAATGATCACTCGATGGACGCGATGAGGTATCTTATGTACACTCATGAGAAGCACGGATCGTTTGACCGTGAATTAGGTTACGAACCTCAGAGGCAATTATAAGGAGGTCGGCGTGGCTTTAAAAGCTGACTTGAGATCGCACAATAGAGAACTGGAGGCTCTCCTTAAACGGGTGGCCATACTCGAGGACATGAGGGGAGTCACCTCCTCGGGATCTGCAACTCCTACTGCGATTGCCGATATGTCAGTTCGACTTGATCAGCTTGAGACTTCGATTACAGACGTGGAGGTCTCTGGGGATGGTCTCGATCTGGCAAATCGAGTAGAGAAGATGGAGACTTCGCTCTCTGACGTCTCGACCATGGGGCCGAAGAAACTGGCGATGAAGTTTGGCGCCAGGATGGACGCCTTCGATGAGAGGCTGCAGGCCATCGAAGCTGGAGTCAAACCGTAATGACTTCTCTTGAACATTCGACAATCAGGATCGAACTGTGCGAGGAGGATCGAATACTTATCAGAAAGATGGTGAGTTTTCTTGAGGAACTGGCTGAGACGACTGATCTTAAATTACTCGCCAAGTCAGTGATTGATCAACATTCTCCGGGTTTTGACTGATGCCTGAACATGAAGATCTGTTTCTCAGACTGGACGCCAAGCATCCTGACTACCTGACATGGGAGCCTAACTGGATACTCTTTCGGGACATTCTTGGAGACAACGAACCGGATCTTCAGGATTATCTGCCTAGAGGGGAATTCGAGGACGATAAGCCCTACAAGATTCGGGTTAATCTCAGCGAGTTCATTCCTGAGAGTCCGATCGTCATCTCCAAGCTTGTGAATGCGGTGTACTCACGGGGTCCGGTGAGGAAGTTCGAGTCTAAGCAGCTCGAGGATTTCGCGAAGAACGTCGACCTCAAGGGGACGATCTGGGATGACTTCGTTGAGAACGTGGCCAGGAGGCTACTGGGTTACGGGACGATCAGGATTCTGGTGAATGTCAGGCATCCGTCGGAGACGTCACAGTCGTCCTCTGAGCCGTTGTCTGTGGCTGACGAGCAGCGTCTTGGGATTCGTCCCTTCGCGATCAACTACTCCCCGCTTGCTGTGATCGACTGGCAGACTGATCAGTTTGGTCGCCTGACGGCAGTGCGGATCAAGGAGGAGACGAAGATCCCCTCGCTGAAGCATGCCGGGATGCATGACACGCTGGTGCGCTTCATCGAGTACGACGAGAACAATGTTACTTGGTGGGAGTTCAGGGTCACGGATGAGGGGAAGAACGAACTCCTCAACGGAGAGGTCGGGAACACGACTGAGCACAAGCTTGGCATGGTGCCAATGATTATCGAGAACTACCCCAAGGAGATTAAGCCGATGATCGGGGCTGGGTTCATCCGGTATATTGCCAAGGCGGATCTTCGGAAGATACGGGCGGAATCGGACCTCCATTACGATACGTACATTCACGCTCATCCGATTTTTTGGTACATGGGAGATGAGCCTCTTGGCAAGGTCGGGATAGGATCGAGTACTTACCTGAAGCTCAAGCAGGGGGAGAAGGTGGGGTACGCGGAGATGCCCGCGAGCGTGGCCAAGGTCATACAGGATGTGATTCAGCTCAACATTGATGCCATGCAAAGGCATTCCGGGACGGATCCGCTTGGGGTCATGACGGCTGGCAAGGGAAATGTGTTCCAGGCGAGTGGAGTTTCCAGGGCCTGGAGTTTCGGCACGAGTGAGGCGCGGATCCTCAAGAATGTCGCCATGAAAATGCAGCGGATCGAGGTCCAGGTGTTGGATCTCGCGGTCCGCCAGGTCACGCCAACGGAGCAGGCGAAATCGCCCGACGAGTTGGCGTTTGAAGGTGAAGTGAAATACCCCGAGGAGTTCGACCCTTCTTCGAGCGTGCAGCTCATGGAGAATGCCGAGCGGGCGAAGGACTTGGTGAACTCCGAGACCCTTCACAAGACACTTGCGAAACGCATTGCTGCCACTCTGGCGGGTGAGGTGAAGATGGAGATTCTCAAGACAATCATCACTGAGATTGAAGAGAATCCTCTTCCGGGAGAAGCGTCAGAAGTCGCTTTGAGCTTGCCTGATATCGACTTCTCGGACGATGACGACGCCTCCGCCAATCTTCCACCGCAGAACAAGAATGCACCACCCCCTAGACGCCCATCAAGAGTATAGTAGTTGCAATACATGTGCATCACGTGTAACTTACGGTAAAGGATAACAGTTATGCCGAATGACGATCCGACTAAGGCTGCGGACGGACAGCCATCAGGGAATGGTGATGGTGATGGTAGCTCCGACCAGAAGTGGTACGAGAAGTTCACCGATAAAGATATCATCACCCCGACCAAGCTCCAGGGAATCATCACTGCCAACACGGCGAGCCTGGAGAAGCGGTTGGATACCAAGCTCGGAGAGTTGAACAAGGGCCTTGCCGACGTTGTGAAGGAAGCCTTGGCAGCCGATAAGGCAGCGGCCAAGCCTGTCGACGATGGGAAGAAACCGAATGAGCAGGAGGCGGAACTGGCTTTATTCAAGCGCAAGCTGGAAGAGGCCGAAGGCAGGATCACGACGCTGTCGTCGAATCTTGACGAAAGCACGCAACGTGAATCAGCCGCTAAAAAACGTCAGCTCATTATGAATGCCCTTCAAGAGTCTGGATGCTCGAAGCCTGAAGTAGCCTACAAGTTCATCGCTGATGATGTGCAGGTGGAGGAGGACAAGGCATTCGTGATGAAGGACAATGGCTATGGAGCCGACGAGCAGGTGCCGCTCAACGACTACGTTAAAGAGCACGTACGAGAGAAGCTACTACCAGAGCTTTTCCGTGGAGCCAATCGAGGTGGTTCGCCAGCATCCGGAGAGGGTGGCGGCGGCGACTCGAAGGGTTTCAAGTATGACTGGGAAAAAGTAAAAACGGACATGGAGGTGCTCAACTCCAAGGAGTTCGCACTTGCACTCGAGAATGGGCAAGTCTCCAACATGCACCAGGGAGTGCCGCACACCAGCGGCATTCACTAGGAGTTGAGTCTCCGTGATAGATTAGGAACTTAAGAGATGGCAGAAGTATCTGCTGTATTTGTACCGGAACTCTGGGCTGCTCTGGGTATCGACGTTCTCATGAAGAACCTCGTTATGGCAGAGTTGGTCCATCGTGACTTCGAAAACGTCGTAGCCTCTCAGGGCGACACTGTGAACACGCGTAAGCCGACCAAGTTCACGGTTCGTGACTGGGCTGGCCAGGAAGATACCGGCGATCTTGCTGACAACGAGATCGTGGTTGAACGCCCCTTGGCGGTCAACGTGCCGGTCATCCTGTCAAACCACAAGTACGTTTCGTTCATGGAGGAGGACAAGGTTGGTAGTCTGTCGATCACCGACCTCAAAACCGCCTACATCGAGCCGGCGATCGTGCCGCTGGCTGAGTCTATCGACCTGACCATCATCAACGAACTCCTTTCGGGGACGGACGGTGATGGAAACGGGATTGCCGAAGTGATCTTGATCACGACGGGCACTCTGGCCTTCGAGGATATCGTCAATCTGATGCGGGAACTCAACATCAGCGAGGCTCCGCAATCTCCAAGACGTCTGGTCATGGGAACGGAACACCATGCACAGGCCCTCAAGGACACGCTGTTCGTGCAGGCAGACCAGTCAGGTGCGACTACCGCATTGCGCGAGGCGCAGGTTGGACGGGCCTTTGGTATGGATACGTTCATGAGTCAGAACGTACCCGAAGATACCAGTGGTCCTCAGTCGATCGCGTTTCATCGTAATGCAGTGGCCTTCGTAAGTCGGCCGTTGCGAGCGATTCCTTCCGATCTTGGGGCGCGTTCCGCCAGTGCTGTGCATCAGAACTACACGGCGCGGGTGATCACGTCTTACAAGCATCGAGGTCTCGGAATCGATGTCAGCTTTGATCTCCTCTGGGGAGTGAAGCTCTTAGATGCGAATCTCGGGAAGAATCTCGTAGGCTAAGATCATTCCTTTCGGTGTCCTTGACGGCGGAATCATTAATCTTGATTCCGCCGTTTTTAATATGAACTTGCCTGATCTGCACAAAAGAGAGAAGGGGAACGACGTATTCATTGTGGGGACGGGGACGTCTCTGGTTGGGTTTGATTGGAAGCTGCTCAATGGTCGTCGGGTGATTGTTCTCAACGACGCCATCAAGATCGTCAGGTCTCCGGCGTACCACCTGTACACTGACAACCTGTTCAGCCGCAAGTATGCTGATTTGCATTTGCCGATGACGACCATCCTTTGTCGAAACAGGTCGGCGATTGATCTTTCGAAGGCGGGTGGATTCAACGGTCGATTCTGCAGGTTCATGTCTGCAAAGAACCCAGGGGTGGCCAAACCGCACGAACTCTACGTCTTCGCCACAGTGGCCGTAACGGCCATTCATGCGGCCCAGCGCTTTGGAGCCAGGCGTATCTTCCTTTTGGGAATCGACGCGTACAGACTGCCAGAGAAGCGCTACTACGACGGCAGGGCGAAGTCTAATCGGAAGGTCTACAAGATCATTTCGAAGTCCGGTGATCGATGGACGGAGAAGCAGCATCTCAGATGGCAGAAAGCCATGGATGTCATGAAGTCGTACTTCAAGAAACACAGGATGTACCCTGGTCCTTGGCCTGGTTCAGGCGTGTACAACTTGAGCCCGCATTCAACGATCAAATCATGGCAGAAGGTTGATCAAGATCTAATCTTCAAGGAAGGAGAGTGATGGTAGAGACCAAGGTAGAAGAATACCAATATCGTCGAAAGGTAAAGCTCACAGGAATACGATCTCTTAAGGGAAAGGACAAAGGGAGGACTGCGGTCATCTGGTGCTCAGGACCAACCTTTGCAACCTACGACGATACTGAGATTCCGGATGACTGGGTTCGATTCTCGATCAACGAGACCATTAAGCGTGACTGGGATGGTTGGGATGGTCGAAATCCTGAGTACTGGGTCTTGAGTGATCTCCCGGTGGTAGAGAGGTTCGCGAAGCATTGCCCCACTGATAGCACCATTCTGGCCATGCATCGTGCGACTGAGACGATCAACAGGGTCTGCCCCAGGAACAAGATCTATACCGTCAACAGTATGCCGGACACGCACATCAAGACGTTCGACAACGGGTACGAGTTTTTCTCCCGTAGGACGGTCATGATCGGCGCGGTGGAGATGGCAAGGTATATGGGGTTCGAGAGGTTTTTCGTGTTCGGTCTGGATCTCTTCCGGTTGCCGTCGAAGTACTACTACGACGGCAAGGATGCCATCTGGATGGGAGAGCGCAGGTCTCCTCAACAGTTCATGATACGCACTCCAGGGGTCAAGCATGAGGGGCAGAGGATTTATCAAACTCCGAACCTCAGGGCCGCGAAGATGATGCTGAACGAAGTGAAGAAGGCACAACTCTGGTCTGACATAGAGATCCATGTCGTAGGATCTCCGCACTCTCAGCAGGATGCGGTACCGAAGATGGACCGCGACACCTTCGATGGTATCCTCATGGATGAGGCAACTATCGTCGAAGAAGAGAAGAAGAGGAATAGGATTGAAGAAGAGTCTGTTCCACTGACAGTCAACTCTGGAGATATCGCAAAGAAGATAGAGTGATGGCTACGTTCGAAGTTCCGAACAAATTGAGGATGATTGAGACCGTCAGTGTTTCGAAGGTCTGTCCTCGATGCGTAATTTTCTGCATGGAGAGGAAGCCTTACTTCAAACACGGACAGAGCGCGGTCTTTTTTTTGAATAAAGGAAGGCTCCCTGAGACCAAAGTGTTTTGCAGGAACGGATGTCATGAGCGGGATGATTGGGGTTGGAGGGACATCACTGATCCGATGTTTCTCAGGAAGCACATACCGAGGAGATAGCTTGGAAGAAAAGTTGTCGGGACTGGAGTTTTTTAAGGACTCTTTCTTTTCGGACGCAGACAAGCAGCCGGTGATCGACTCGCTCACCGAGGCGAATGAGATGGAGTCTGATCGGATGTTTGTCCAGCTTGGACTCAAGGATGCGCGCAGCACCGTCGGTCTGATAATGGCTCTCAACGAGATGAAGAATCCTTCGAGGCTGGTTGCGATAGATTCCCATGCAAGCAGTAAGTTCGCCTGGAACTCCCTCTGTTCTGGGATCATGGGCCACTGCGAAGCGCAGTTCTACTCCAGCGTAGTCGATTACGTCGCCATCAACTTTTCTTATTACGGTCCCTCCTGGGTCCTCATGAGCGGGTGTCCGTGTCATCGTTGTGTGAAGGCGTACCTGAAGGACTGGCTGCATCGGATAGTTCTTGGTGGATTCCTTGTGGCTCATCAAGCCAACGAGCTATACGAAGGGACGAAAGTTCCAAGCCCTTACCATTTGGATTCGAAGACAGAAGTCAGATGTGGGGTTCTCAGGGCTATCGAATCTACTTCGAGGATCAAGGATGGCTTTTTTGCCTGGCGACATAACGATACCACGAACACTAAAATCTGGAGACGTGAACGGTGAGTGTCGATATCCGCTTTCTTCATCACAAGTGGTTCGACGGTGACGCTTTTGTCGTCGGGACTGGAACTAGCCTCAGGGGATTTGACTACTCATGTCTCGACAATCGATTCACGGTCGCCCTTAACTGCGCTGTGAAGCAGTTCTCTCCAGCTGTTTTGATCTTCAGTGATGATCAACTCTGGAGAAGGTACTACAAGCTTCCAATCAAGAAAACAACGGCGATCGTTTGTCAGTCTGGAGCAGCCCACTATCTTCAGAGAGAGAAGAAGTGTGGGTTTGGAAAGCAGGTGTTTCTGTTCAAGAGGACGACGAGACCTCCAGTCAAGGTGAATGACGATCTTCTTCATGTCGGGAGAACGGTAGCTTGCGCAGCGATCTATCTGTGTTGGAAGCTGGGGGTGCGTCGGGTATTTTTGCTTGGTGTTGATGGATACAGAGTCGCCGATGCGTACTATTCAGATGGAGCCCTTCACCAAAAGGGCGATCGCCAGATTGTTAAAAGGTCTGGACATCTACTTCAAGAGGATCGTCATCTTAGATGGAATTCCACCATGGAGGAAGCGAAGGGGTTCTTTAAGTCAGTCAAAGCGTATCCATCGTCGTGGCCTGGCCCGGGCGTCTACAACTTGAATCCTGATTCTCTGGTCACCTCGTGGCCGAAGGTTGCTCTGAAGGAGGCGCTCAGTAGCAGTCCTAAGGAGTTCGTCCCCGAGCGTGGTGGTGTCGAGTGGTTTAAGAACGCACGTATTCCGACGAAGAAGTCACATGCCGCAGTTATCTGACGACTACAAAGTGATTGCCGAACTCTTTCCGCTCTGGAGGAAGTTGCAGGTGATGACCGCCCTCGAGTTTTTTTGTGGTGTTGGCAAGTTTCTAAAGCTGCTCGAACTAGGTGGCTTTGCTTCATCTGGAACTGAACCAGAGACGTCTCAAGCGATTGAGGCGCAGATTGATGGATCTGCGGTTTATCCTTATACGCTATCGGATCTCAGGAAGTTCGACGATGATCAGTTCGATGCGGTTGGTATGCTTCGTGTTGACAGGGCTCCAGACAAGTCTCTGGATGCGGTGGTGAACGAGGGGTTGAGGATTGGCGCCAAGTTGTTTTTCTACAGCTCGATGAGTGACGTGTTGGAACAGAAGATCTTCGACATGTTGGATATGTCGAAGGTCAACATTCTTGCTCGTAGGTACAACGATGTTGTTGGAGTGTCGGTGTTGAGACTGTGATGGAAAACATCAGACTCGAGCAGATCAGAGAAATCCTTCGTTTGACGGGTCAAGATAATTCGTTGATCGACGCATCAATGAACCTCTGCAAGATCGATGATCTCTTGAGCCTTCTTTACAAGATTCGAGAATCGCTAGACAAGTCGATCCAGTTGATCGAGGAGAGTCAGAGAAAGGTTGATTTGTAATTTTGGTTTGTGTTTTCAGGCGATCTTGGACACAATGTTTCCCATCATGCCAAGCCGAGAACTGGGTAATGATCTCTCATATTACGTCCTGGTCGTAGCTCAACTCACCATCACCACTCTCACCTGAGTGGTTCTCGGCTTGGCTGGGTGCTCGGCTGGGACGTTTTTATTTGAAGGAATGACTCATGCGTCGACCGAAGATCGCGATACTAACGCCTCTGGTAGACTTTAGTTCCAGCTACTCGTTGTGCGGGATCATACTCGATCAAGCTCGCATGTTCGATCGTCACAACTACGATTACGATCTCTTGGTGTTGAAGAACTTCAACAAGAATGACATCAAGATGGAGGGTTTGCCAAAAAGGGTTCAGGCGATATTGCCGCAGACTCGCTTGCATGACTATCAGTTGAACGAGAAGCCACGCGAAGACTTTGATGAGCAGATTGACGTACACTACTTAGGTCGTGAGGAGACCGGAGAGATCGGCTATATGAAGGCAGTCGAGCCGTACGACGTTATCATCACGCACGACTTGATGTTCCTTGGATCGCATCTATGCCAGAACGCTGCGATACGTCGTTGCGTTGAGATGTATCCAAACAAGCACTGGCTTCACTGGATCCACAGTGCTCCCAGTGGACTTCCAGGAGAACAGCCTTCTTATCCGTCCAGCTTAAGGTTTCAAGGCTGCGACAACTCAACGTACGTCTTTCTAAATAATCGCCAGAGACAGGATGTGGCGAATCATTTTCAAATCAAGGCAGCAGACGTTGCAGTTGTCTACAACTTCAAGGATCCACGCGATTATTACGGCGTACATGAAGATGTCGACTTGATGATCAAGCAGCACGATCTTCTGAATCACGATATTCTTCAGGTGTATCCTTTCTCGACACCGAGGTGGGAGGCCAAAGGAGTCAACAGGTTGCTTAGGATCTGGGGTTACTGGAGGAAGCTTGGAATCAATGCGAAGCTGGTCCTGGTGAACTCTCATGCCAACAACGAGAAAGACGAAGTCATCGTACGCAGGATGGAGGAGTATGCAAGGAAGTGCGATCTGACTCCTGGACTCGACGTCATTTGGACGTCAAGGTTTGCGGCGGATCAGGACGTCAAGAACGCAGAGACCGGAGTCGACGAACTGATTTGGAGCCAGTGGAAATACAGCGTTCCATCGAGGGCGGTTCGAGAGCTTGTGCAGATGTCGAATCTGTTCATCTTTCCGAGCGAGAGTGAATGTTGCTCGTTGATTCAGGCAGAGGCGTCTATCTCTGGCAAGTTCATGGTTCTCAACAAGTCATTTATTCCGATGCTTGAGTTCGGTTCTGACAATGTTCTCTGCTACGACTTCCAAAACGACCCCAATTCAAACCCGGTTTTCTACGAGTGCCTCGCCAGGGAGCTTTGGGGTGAACTGCAGAGAGACTCGACGTTCATGAACTCGACGAAAGCGAGGACTCGACTCTACAATCGAGACTGGGTGTTCAAGAATCAGTTGGAACCTCTTTTGAACAAGATGAATCAGTAATGGACACGATCAGAATCTTCATCGGCAGCGAGCCCAAGACAAGGGTTCCGGCTCATGTCCTCGTCTACACGATCAAGAAGTACACGAAGAATCCAGTCGAGATTCACATCATGGAGCCGGGGGGAGAGAAGGGTTACTGGCAGAAGCCCAAGGACTTGAGGATGGGTACAGGATTCTCTCTCTTCAGGTGGATGATTCCTCACTACCTCGACTACAAGGGGAAGGCGATCTACCTGGACGCCGACCAGATCGTTTTCCACGACATTCTTGACTTGTGGACGAAGGACGAACAGAAGCCTGGTCCAAGCGAAGTCTGGTGCGCTTACGAGAACGACAAGTACTTCAAGAATCCGAGCAAGCCTGGGATGCAGTCGAGCGTCATGCTGATCGACTGTGAGAAAGCAAGATACTGGGAGGCGGATTGGATGTGGGGTCAGATGCGCAAGAGCATCTGCAACTACGGCATGTTCATGCATCAGGTGTGGGGGAAGTTTCCTGCCAACAAGATAGAGGCTGAATGGAATCAGAACAACAAGCATGTTTCTGGAAAGACTAAGCTCCTCCACTACACTCGAGAACAGACTCAGCCTTGGTACAACGTCCATCACAAGTTTGCGATCACTTGGGAGAAGGTTCTGATTGAGGCAATAAAGGCAGGCGCGGTTCCTCGTGCGGAGATCGAGACTGCAATAGCTCGTTTCGGCAAACCTGATCCTGGTGATCGAAGGCGGACCTTTGGAATTCACCCGCAGTACAAGAGGTGTCTGACAGCCTACAGTTCGTGAGCGGACGACCGACAATGAAAGCGTTGATAACAGGCATCACTGGTCAAGATGGAAGCTACTTGGCTGACCTTCTGCTCGAGAAGGGTCATGAAGTACATGGGTTGATTCGTCGGGTTGCGACTCATAGTAGAGAAGATCGCTTGTGGCGAGTCGGTCATTTGCTGAACGTTGGTCTGATTGAGCGCTCTCGACAAGTTGTCGGAGAAGCAAGTGCTTTACATCTTCATGAGGGATCTCTCGATAACCCGGCATCGGTATCATCTCTGATTCAAAAGATCAGACCGGACCACATCTACCACCTCGCGGCCCAGAGTGACGTGGGTGCCAGCTACGAAGATCCTTTCACGACGATGATGACCAACGTCATGGGGACGCAGTACGTTCTCGAGGCTTGTCGTTGGCACTGTCCGAAGACAAAGATCTACTTTGCAGGATCTTCTGAGCAGTTCGGCCCCTATGCGACTCCACCGATGAACGAGCAGACGTTCATGCGTCCGATCTCTCCGTACGCTGTTTCGAAAATCAGCGCCTACAACATGTGCGGGTTCTATCGTGACTGTTACGACATGTTCATCGCTCGAGGGATCCTCTTCAACCACGAGAGTCCTCGTAGAGGTGAGGAGTTCGTGACGCGGAAGATAACTCGGGCTGTTGCGAAGATTCATGCTGGTAAACAGAAGTTTCTATGTCTTGGAAATGTCGTCGCGAAGCGCGACTGGGGACATGCTAAAGACTACGTAGAAGCGATGTGGATGATGCTTGACCGTGAGTACCCAGATGACTTCGTGATTGCTACCGGTGTATCGCATTCAGTTAAAGAGTTTTGTGAGATGGCGTTCAGCATGATTGGAGTCGATTGGAAAACTGTCGTCCAGACAGACTCCGGATTGTTTCGTGATGGGGACATACCAGATCTTGTAGGGAATGCATCCAAGGCTTTGAGCTTACTTGGCTGGGCGCCAGTGTCGTCGTTCCAGGATTTAGTCAAGGACATGGTTGAGGCGGACGTTGAAAGAGAGTCATGACGATCCTCGATATTTTTGGTTCAGAGGACGGCGTTACGCCTATTACCGGAGCCGAAAAACTCGATTCAATGAGCGAGCAGTCGAGCTGCCGATCGTCAAACGAGAACTGGATCGATGTGGAGGAAGTATTCTTGAGGTCGGCAATGTCTTTCATAAGCATGGGTCTAAAAGTCCGCCCGAATGGCCAGTCGTGGATCTCTACGAGAAGCCCTATGCTCACGTTATCAACGAAGACATCACGAAGTTCGAGACTGCTGAACGGTACGATCTTGTTGTTAGTGTCTCGACACTTGAGCACGTAGGGTTTGATTACGAAGAAGAGGCAGATCCAACCAAGGGTCTAAGAGCAGTGAAGAAGATTAGGCCTTTGTTAAAGACTGGCGGTCGACTGATCGTCACTAGTGGATTTGGATACAACAAGTACTGGGACAGGATGGTTGTCTCTGGGGAGATAGAGTTTGATCGAATCGACTGCATGATTCGCGTCTCATCTCAAGAGGAAAATCAGTGGGTCGAATCCACTCTCTCTGAGGCGAGCAAAAAGAAGTACAGGCGCAAAAGAGGAGCCGGCCTGCAAACCGCTACGGGTCTGATGATTGGAGAGATTGACGGATGAAGGTTCTTTACGTCACCTCATTCATTCCGCCGATGTACTCGATCAGTGCGAGGAACTTGATCAGTTCCTTCCAGGCGACGGAGAGCGGCGGAACTATGCTCCTGTGTCACGAGGGGTTTGGGAAGGAAGTAAGGTTGCCGGCATTTCCAGATGAATTCCTCTCTTGGAATCTAGATGATAGTGCCTGGCTGAAGGACTGGCTTAGACGATTCGAGGCCATCATTCCAGTCCGTATGGGTGGGAAGGCAGCAAGATGTCGTTGCCCGTATCCGGACAATCCACAGAAGCCACACAAAAAGCGTTGCCCTGGATGGTGGTGGAACAAGAACGCTTCTCGATGGTTCAGGAAGATTGTCTGTCTCCGTCATGCCATGGAGAACTATTCTTTCGACGCTCTTATCTGGATTGACTGCGACGTCAGGTTCATCGGGCCTAGTCTGAAGACTTCAACGGTGATAGAGTGGTTTGGAGAGAAAGACGTTTTCTACCTTCAGAGTCGACGGCGTCATCCAGAGACTGGGGTTGTTGGATACAACATGCGCGGCAAAGGGCGAGAGCTGATTGAATTGCTTATTCATTGGTACGACAGCGGAAGATTTCAGAAAGAGCATCGTTGGGACGACTGTTGGCAGTTGATGACGGTGCTTGAGAAGCATCAAGAAATCAGTCGGGTAGACCTGGCTTATGGCGTGGCGGCTCGTGGTCAGGTAATCCCAACGAGTCCCTTGCGTGTTTACTTTACTCATACGAAGGGACGTCACAAGAGAGCCAAGGTGATCTGATATGCCCGAGGTAATTCGTATCTGTGTTGGCACCGAGCCCAAGATGTTGATTCCTGAGAAGGTGCTCATGTACACGATACGAAAGCACACATCGAGGCCGGTTGCGTTCTTCAGGATGCTGGGTCCTTTTTGGGATAAGGCGCCTTCCGGTGTTACAGGGTTCTCCTTCCGTAGATGGATGATTCCTGAGTTCTTCGATCACAAGGGGTTTGCGATCTATCTGGACGCAGATCAGATCGTACTCGACGACATCGCGAAGCTATGGTCATCCAAGGACTCGTATGAAGGGAAGTCGCATCTCTGGTGTGCGTACAAAGGCAAGAGGGCATTGACGAGCGTCCTTCTGATCAACTGCGCGATGTGTCGTACTTGGCAAAATATTCCTGTGCGGTTGAAGAATAAAGAGCTGTCTCGTCGGGAGGTGATGCATGGCAAGTGGATTCGACCCAAGCCGTTCGATCTTGGGTATGGGTGGAATCACATCGATCTCTACAAGCCAGGAGAGACGAAGCTTCTTCACTACTCAGACCTGAAGAGACAACCGTGGTTTCAACCAGAGCATCCTCTCAGGGATCTCTGGGAGAAAGAGTTGAAGGAAGCCATAGAGGGTGGCGTGGTTAGCCAAGAAGACCTCAGGTGGGCGAGAGGGATCTACCGGAAGAAGGAAGGTCTCCATCCGTACTACGATCATCTTCTGAAAGGATAGGAATGGAAGTTTCTTTGCTCTGGGATAAGCATAAGGGGGAGGACATTTACATCGTTGGGACTGGCCCGTCGATGCGAGTCTTTCCAGCACAGATCCTTGATGGAAAGACGACGATCGGTCTCAACCGAGCTTGGAAGTATTGTTCCCTTACCTACTCAGTCACGGTGCATCCAGATCTGATTGTTGAGTACGAGAAGGATGAAGATCGGAAGAACAAGACTCAGTGGATCGTCAAGGGTCAGAAGGCTCCTATCCGTGCTTCGTTCTCTGACAAGCGGTACTACGTTTTTGAGGGGGAGAAGCCCGTACCGACGCACGGGTTCAACCTGAAGTACATTCGCGAACGGGTGCGTAGTGTGTTGTACATTGGTCGCGGTATTCAGCAAACAGCGTTGAACATCGCTGCTCATATGGGAGCGCGTGCCATCTATCTGGTTGGGGTGGACATGTGTTCCATCGACGGATCACACCATGGTCATGCTCAGCCGGTCCAGTTTCACGGACTCAATCCAGATGCCGTCTACAAGGAGTATCGTACTTTTACCTCACACGTTCGTAAAGTCATCAGGGATGAGCTGAAGATCCCGGTTGTGAGCTTGACTCCGTTCATAGGTCTCGACAATGCGGCTGAAGATTTTAGCCGACTGAAGGCAGAACTCGACATCAAGCCATTGCCAGGGGCTCTTGATGTTTCAAAGTATCATCGTCGAGAGACCAACATCGATCCGAATAGGCGGGGATGATATGCATGCTTCGAACAAGCTGTACTGGGATATTTGCAAGAAGCGATTCCCTGAGTTGTTTAGGAACAGGCGCGTTGTGGAGTTCGGTAGCTACGACGTCAATGGAACAGTCCGTGACTATTTTGATGACTGTGCGTACCTGGGTGTAGACTGGCGTGATGGTCCAGGCGTGGATTTCGTAGGGCTTGCGCATGAGCTTGACGCCCCACCAAAACCACCCAAATTCGATACCGTCATCAGCGCGTCAATGCTTGAGCATGATCCGTATTGGGAGAAGAGTCTCCACAAGATGGTTGACGTCTTGAGCGACGATGGTGCGTTGCTTCTTTCTTGGGGTTCAGCTTTGAATCTCAGCCACGAAGAAAAAACGTGCCCTGATTACGACGTAAAGACGAATCCAAAACCGTTTCACCCTCGACCGGTAAGACATGTTCTTGATCTTCTCGAGCTTTTTGGGATGCACGTTCAGGAGTTTAGGTACGAGTTCAATGTCTGGAAAGATCAGGGCAGAGACGTAAGCAACGCCAAGAAGTTGCGAGGGTTTGCGGCCGGCATTTTCTTCAAGAACAAAGATCACGTCAGGGAAGATGAGAAGACTGTCGATGCTCTCTACCCGGAGGACATGGGGATGAAGTTGCCGAAGTTGAGGGGAAAGAGGTACCGACAGCTGTACATGCAGCTAAGCGATTTGTTGGATCGTCGGAGACGGCATGGAGATTGTCGGGTCAACATACTCGAGATTGGAACTTACGACGGAGGTACTGCCATCGGATTGATGGATTTGTGCCACAGCAGAAAGTGCGATCCTCTTTACACTGGTATTGACCTTTTTGAGTCAATGAGCAGGGAACGTCAGAAAGAAGAGATTGGGAAGAGCAGGATGGCTCCGAGCTTCAAGAAAGTTGAGAAGAAGCTTAGAGGCACAAACTACAAGTTTCGTTTGTTCCATGGAGATTCGAGGCAGATACTTCCTGAGATTCTCTTGCATGGATTGCTTCCACCGCAAGATTTCATCTTCATTGACGGCGGCCACTCAATTGAGACGGCAAGGAGTGACTGGTCATATGTTAGTCGTCTGATGCACGATTCGACCGTAGTTCTTTTCGATGACTACTATCATCATGATGAGAAACTGGGACCGCGTCCACTGATCGACGAATTGATGATAAACCCAGGGTTTGACGTTGAACTCCTTGATCCGATAGACACCATCAGTCGAAGCGGGATGAGGATCGGAATGGCAAAGTTAGTCAGGGCTAACTCATGAGGGAGACACCGAAACGGCTTGAGGAGCTTTACCAGAAGCTTCTAACCAGTAAGCACCGCTCTGAGATGCGCGGGCACATAGAGACACTTCGTCGGCTCGCTTCCCACTGTGATCATGTGACTGAGTTTGGTGTCAAGACCGGACAGAGCACGCTGGCTTTCCTGTGTGCTCAGCCTGACTACCTCGTCAGCGTAGACCTCATGCTGTACCCTCAGATCGTCGATTTGATGGCGTACACTGGGCGTACTTCCTTCTGCTTCAAGAGAGAAGATTCAAGGAAAGTCAAGATCCATGATACCGACATGCTCTTCATTGATTCGACGCATCTTGGGGAACACCTGAAGCAAGAGCTTGATGAACATGCCACGAAGGTTAGAAAGTACATCGTGTTCCACGACACTGTGAGTGCTGGTAAGAAGGGGTTCTGGTACCGCGATGAGCGATACGTCCATCAACATGGCAAAGGGGTGTCTGTCGGAGACAAGGGAAAGAAGAGGCGAGGACTTGGTTTGCTGCCAACGATCGAGGCATTCTTGGAATCAGACAATGGATGGTACATGGTCAATCACTACGAGCATTCGAAGGGGTTGATGGTTCTTGGACGGACTGACAATTGGATTTCGAATCGATTGGTTGAGGGGGCAGACTGATGTGTGGAATTCACGGGATTACTAGGAGCGATGAGAATCTTGTCAAGAAGATGATCAAGATGGCGCATCATCGTGGTCCGGATGGCGACGGGATGTATCACGATGGTAGGGTGACTCTCGGACACAACCTTCTGTCTATCACAGGCAAGAACGTCGAAGAGGGTCATCAGCCGTGGATTATCGGAGACTCAGTTCTTGTCTACAATGGCGAGATCTACAATCACGAAGAACTGCAAAAGGGTCTTGTGGTGGAGTCTCTTCGTACTGACACCGATACAGAGATCCTCGCTCATGGATTGTCAGAGGAAGGCCACGAATTCATTAGGAAGCTCGATGGGATGTACGCTGTCGGTTATTACGATGGAGAGAAGGGAACGCTGACTCTGGCAAGGGATTCGTTTGGATCAAAGCCGCTCTATTACGCAAGGCTCAAGGATGGGTCTCTCGTTTTTTCCTCGGAACTTCGGTCATTGCTCTTGTCTGGTATCGATCGGAAGATCGATCAGTTCTCGTTTCACACCTACATGGACCTCGGATTTGTTCCTGGACCGAAGACGTTAGTTGACGGCGTGACCAAGTTGGTTCCCGGTCAGGTCCTCGTATTCGACGTGTCGTCTTCTGACGTCAAGGAAGATTACAATGTCGCTGACAAGGTTCCTGCCCCGGCTTCTGGGTTCGACAGGAGTGATCTTTATAACATCCTGCACGAGAGCGTTCGTAGATGCACGATGGGGCGTAGGAAGATTGCTCTGTTTCTGAGTGGAGGCATGGATTCGACGGCCATTCTTCATCACCTGTGTGAGCTTGGACAGAAACCGATAACGATCACTACTCGGTTCGCCTGTCGGGATGTAGACAAGTTCAATGGAGATGCGAATGTTGCTGCGCAGGTATCAGCCCATTACGGAACAGAACATCATGAGTTGGTCATCACTCAGAAAGACTTCACTGGAGCCATAACAAAGAGCGTCATGGCTCAGGAAGAGCCACGTTACAACAAGAGTACTCCTCTCTACTATTTAGTTCATCGCTATGCGGCGAAGCTTGGTGCGACAGTTGTGATTACTGGTGACGGAGGGGATGAGCTGCTTGCTGGATATCCGCGTCATATAGATGTCCTTGATCCTCCTGGGTACAGCGAGATTTGGAAAGAGTTACAGAAGAGGTACATGAGATTTCGTGGTGATGAGATGTCGTTCCGTTTCTACACGTTCAAGGACTCCATCTGTCGATGGCACTACTTTTCATCCATACAGAAGGGTGGTCAGGCATTTCTTAGGAATCCGAAGTCGGCTCCGACAATACGGAAGAGGATCGAGTACTTCAAGTCGTGGTTTCCGATGGAGATTCTCACGGGCGACGTACTGAACAACCATCTCTGTATTGAGACAATGAATCACATGTGTGAAGATTTCTTGATTCGAAACGACAAGCTCGGAATGCATTTCTCGATTGAGTCGAGATTCCCTATCCTCACCAGACTGTTTAGGAATTACGCGCTCTCGATATCCGGAAAAAGAAAACTTCGGATGGGCAGGACGAAGCGTCTGATCATTGACTCCTACAGGGGAAAACTTCCGAAGTGCGTTCTCATGAAGAGGAAAACTGGATGGACAGCTCCTGCCATGGAATGGGCTGATCTCAGTGAGTTTCCTAAGAACGCTCAGACGATTCTTGGTAGGTCGATGCGTAAGTGTCTGACAAAGTCCTGGCATGAAGAAACGGACAATCTGTTCAGGTTCGATTCACTTGTCTATCCGAAGACGATCTTTTCAGCGTACTACTTCAGGATGTGGGCTAGCTTGATGGAGATGCACTGTTGAAAATTCTGGTTGAAAATCTGCATATGGAATACGAGCCCTTCCCCGTTGGTTTCTTTTCTCCAGCCTTCTCAGATGAAACCTACAAGGACCTGGAGAGTTCGTGGCCAGAACACAGTCTCTTCAAATTTCTGCCAGAGCTTGGAAGCAAATTCTCTCTGTCGGCGATGGATAACAAGAACAACTGGCTCAAGATGATCGAGTCAGAGCCATGGAAGTCATTTAACGAATATGTGTCTTCAAGTTCTTTCGTCAAGTTTGTCTTCCATTGGCTCAAGAAGAAAGGAGTAGACGTATTCGTAAGCGAGAAGATCAGTACGCGATGGGAGTTCTCGATGCTTCCTGGTGGTGGCGGTCATATAAGGGCTCACACAGACTCGCCTCATAAGGTCGTCACGTTGGTTTTGTCGTTCTCTGATTGGCCGGTGGAGGAAGGCGGAACTGAAATCTTCAAAGTCAAGAATCCTGAAGATAGCTTCAACTTCATGAACCGTCAGATGCCGTGGAAGAAGATTGAATTTATTCGACGCATGCCTTTTGGATCGAACCTTTGCACGCTCTTTGTTAAGACCCACAACTCTCTACATGGCGTTCGACCGTTGAAGCATCCAGGCAAGATGCGTAAGACGATCATCATCAACCTCATGATAGATAGGCTCAGAGTTAGATGAACGCTCAACCGATAACGGTAATTACGCCGACAAGGGATCGTCCGTCTGGGTTTGCTCTTTGTCGGGAGTGGATAGATAGACAGACATGTCGAGATGAGATTGACTGGATCGTGGTTGACGACGGCGACGTTCCAGTTGGTGAGAATAGTGAGGAGTATCGATATTTTCGCAGGCCGCCATCGGAGAAGAAGTTCACCAATTTCGACAATCTTGTCTTTGGTCTTGAACAGGCAGATGGACAGGTCGTCATGTACATAGAAGACGACGACTGGATATCTCCCAACTACGTCCAGAACATGGTGGACAATGTCCGAGGGTATGTTGCAGCGGCTCTGGGTGGTGATCTGATCTACCACATAGGGTACCGGCGGTACGTGGACCATCGAATTTCTGCGAAGGAAGCGAAGTCCAGGTTGAGGTTCATGGGTTCGTTTTGCGCGTCAGGTTCAGGAATCGGGATGTTACTGGAGGCTTGCAGGGCAGCGAGCTTGGCGGACGACCCTTTGATTGACCTGAGGTTCTGGAGACTCGTTGCGAAGAGCGGCTTGCCGTTCAACGTCTCTGCGGTTCTCGACATTGTGAAGATCAAAGGAATTCCTGGTAGGTCGATAACATGGAAGCATGGAGCCGATGTTGGAACTCATGATCCAGAAGAGAGGTACTTGAGAAGTCTTATCGGAGATGCAGACACAGACGCAATCGTGAAGGCATCTGAAGGATGGGAAAAATGGATAGGCCGGTGGACGAAAGAGAACTTACAGAAGCCGAAGAGGAAAGCGCTAAGACGCTTATAGAATCAATCGGAGACGGTGAGCGTTCTGATGGATCCAGCACCAAGAAAGGCTGGGTCTACCATAAGATTCCATTCTCTGGATTTGACGATGTGCAAGTACACAAGACGGCTTGTGTCGCCGAGAGGGATCTCGTCGTGAAGGACCTCGAAGGGTTCGACTACAAGACAGTTCTGGACGTAGGCTGCAGCGTTGGCTGGTTCTCCTTCTACTTCGCACGACTTGGAAAGAGCGTCCTTGGTATCGAGGCGGACACGAATGTCTTCAAGGTGATCAAGTTCCTTCGGGACAAGTCGAAAGTTGACATGTTGGGTCTATGGAATGGTAGCTTCGACGACAGTTGTCCGATGTCATATGACGTTGTTCTGTTTTTGAATGTACACATGTGGATCGAGAAGCAGATAGGTCTTCACAGAACTCGAGCGTCGATCAAGGGGTTGGATCTCAAGCGATTCTACTTCCAGACTGCGCATGAAGGTAGTAGCGGTATGGCGAAGGCCAAGGGTCTGAGGTGCTGGCATGACATCGTGTCGTACCTCAATAGCTGTAGCTTCTCGAAGGTGAAGTTGATCGGACAGACAGGGGAGCATGGCGGGATTCGTTACCTGTTCAGAGCGGAACGATGAGTACAAGTGACGTCAAGATCAACAAGAGAAAAAGAATAGTCACAAAGACAATTCGTTCAGAATTTTTGAGATTCGGGTTGGTCGAGCGTGAAGTGTATTGGCTTCGTAAGCTTCATTACGAGAGTGACCGATTCCCAGAGGTCGTGTTTGATAAGGGCGGAGTCATTCAAACGAGGTACATTGGTGATCGCATTCGAGTGGGCAGCGTTCCGCTTGACTGGTCTCAACAAATGTCAGAGATTCTTGAGGTGATGTTCTTCATAGGAGTGCGGCACAATGATATCAAGCCGCACGACATCTTGGTTCAGGACGGTCGTCTTAGTCTGATCGATTTTGGTTGGGCGCTACCTTATCGCGAGAGTGTTCCGGAGTCTTGGCCGAAAGGTCTTGGGGGGATATTTAGAAGTCCTGATGAATCACCGAATGACAAATTCTCATTCGTCCAATCTGTTACTTACATCTTGCGTCATGGAAAGTACGACAAACAAAACATCAAATCACTATCACCATGATTCGACTGTTCCAGGTACACATGTCTCCAGGCGTCAGCGAGATGTTGACGAAGACAATTCATAGTGGATACGTCGGCCAGGGGCCACGCGTTGAGGAGTTCGAGCAGAAGCTTTACGATGAGTGGGGTACGATATCTGTACCCTTGGCAACGTCGAGTTGTACTCACGCTCTTGATCTTGCCTACCACCTCTGCGGAATTACGCATGGATCCGAGGTGATCTCAACTCCTATGACCTGTTCGGCTACGAACATTCCTCTGGTGGTCCGTGGAGCCAAGATCGTTTGGGCGGACGTCGACCGTGTGACCGGACTGATATCACCAGACGATGTGGAAAAGAAAATCACGGAACGAACGAAAGCGATCGTTGCCGTCGACTGGGCCGGGCGCCCATGTGATTACCAGCGTCTGCGGTCGTTTGGTGTCCCGGTCATCCAGGACTCTGCTCATCGTCTTGGTCTGAGTAAGTGGCACGGAGACTATGTCTGCTGGAGTTTTCAGGCGATCAAATTCTTGACTACAGGGGATGGCGGGGCGCTGCTGGTTCCGTCTGAGCAGAGAGAACGTGCGGAGCTTCTGCGTTGGTATGGTCTCGATCGGAAGACAAGCGCGTCGTTTCGTTGCGAGCAGAACATCAAGGAAGCTGGCTACAAGTACCACATGAATGACATCGCGGCGACGATCGGTCTTGGGAACTTCGAAGAGGCTCATGAGAATTGTCAGCGGAATGTCGAGAACGCTAAACTGTATTCGGAAAGCTTCAGTGACCTGCCGATTACCACGCCTCCTCCAGACCCACAGTGTCCGTTCTGGCTTTACTCGCTTGTCAGTGGTAATCGAAGTTCATTGCAGAACCATCTTCGCGACACAGGGATAGAGTCTGGTCAAGTTCACAGGAGTTGCGACAGGCACGATGTAATGCGTGGCAGAGATCTTGATGGCGTGTTCAGTTTTGATTTGAGTCAGCTATCAATCCCGGTTGGTTGGTGGTTGAAGGAATCGGACAAAGAACTCGTCATCGCATCCGTGAGGAGTTTCTTTGGATATTAAGATCGAGCCTGGAGATTTTGATGACCTGCGTCGTCCTGGTTGGGAATGGGACAATCATCCAGACGTTGTCATTGGCAGGATTGATGGAAAACCGGTGGCAGCGTTGCGGCTGTTTCCGAGAATCCTGGAGTCTCCATCTGTCAAGATGAGCATGTTGGGAATCGGTGGTGTGTTTACGAAGGTCGGGTTTAGATCCAGAGGTCTTGCCACTGAGATTCTCAAGTGGACAGTTAATAGTTCTCCTGGACATTTTGCCTGTCTTGGTCTGTTCTCTGCGAGGGGCGCTGCGGACAACGTCTATCTCAGCGTGGGGTTCTCCCCGGCGAAGAAGTTCTTCCAGGGGCAGCTGTATTGCTGCCATCTGTCTCAGGATTTTGAGTTGCTCGAAAGTCAAGAGTGGCAACTTGAACCACCGGGGTACTTCTGAATGAGACCGATAGTGATATTTTTTCACGTGTTCCCCTGGAAGAAGTACCAGGACATCGTTAACGAGACGTGCGCCCTGCTTGAAAGTTTTGGTCTCGCGGGGGCCTCGCAGAAAGTTTTCTTTTGCCTCGTGCGCATCAAGGGTTTCCAACCATGCCGACCTAAGTTTCGTTGCTTAGACATACCGGATACTGAATCGTCCAGCGATCGTTCGGTCCTTTCGATACCAAAGCTCGGCAGAGAGTGGGAGACACTGAAGCTTGTGTGGGACTTCTGTCGTGACCTTAAAGAGCCCTGGTACGTCCTGTACCTTCACACCAAAGGTGTCTACCGATCCGGCCGTCTTTCCGACGATTGGCGTCGCATGATGCTCTACTTCTGTGTCGAAAAGTGGAAAGACGCGATCTCGAGGTTTGATGATCCGACATGCCTGGCGGTTGGGTGCAACCTGAAGAACAAACGTCCGGCCAGGCGTTACTCCGAACACTTCAAGTCTCACGGGCTTGACATCCTGGAAGCGCCGCCTATGTGGCATTACTCAGGGAATTTCTGGTGGGCGAGAAGTGAGGCGATTTGCAGTTTGCCAGATCCTGAATCAGAGGAAGCGAGGAGGATACTTACGTGGAAAGGGATCAAGATGAATCTTGCTGCTGAGCGATGGATCGGTGAACTGGGAGTTGATCATCTTGGATTGCTGCACAAGAGCAGAGTAGACCACTACACCAAGAAGTATCCGAGATCTCGATATGCCCTGGACGGTTGAGGATGTCTCAGTGCTTCGTGGTTTAGCCAGGGATAAGACGGTCTACATTCTGGGGACTGGTCCGAGTCTTGATTCCTATCCACTCGAGCGGTTGGAATCTTCTCTGACTATCGGAATGAATACGATCTTGAATGTGTTCGATCCGAGTTTCTGGCTGTTCGGAGATGGCAAGTTCGCTCGCTGGGGGGCTAAGAAATACAAGAAAACTCTGGGTCTATGCACGTCCCTGGTTGTGAATGAGAAGCATCTGCAATTCCTTGAACGTCACTACAATGAATTCACTGTTGACGTCTACTGCTTCACCAATCAGGATCGCGAGTCACCAAGATTCCTTGCTGGTCGCTGGACGATTGCGACGGTGGCTCTCAGCCTGGCAACCCTGATGGACGCCAAGAGGGTTGTCTTAATCGGCGTGGACATGGGAGCGCCTGGTGGGGCGTTCTACTCAAGGAAGGTTGGTGGCAAGGCTCCCGGCCGTCAACTCTCGATGATGGGCCAATGGCGTAAGTGGCTGCAGTATGGGTTCAAGCAGAACCTGTGGCCGATCGAGGTGGTGACTGTTTCGCCTCACTTCCAGGAGTTCTGTCCCGGGACTCCGGTAGGTTCGATCTCGATCGAGGAGTCACTTCCATCACCATGATCATCGCCGCCTCGCCTTACGCTCCCTCCAAGCAACTGGGAACGGCCTACAACGATTTCATGGCGCGTCTTTGGCCTGACGACTGGGGATGTCTCATCGATCATGACGCCATGTTCACGACTACTATCTGGCACGACCAGATGGTAGAGGCGATCAAGACGAAGCCGGATGCCGGCCTGTTCGTTCCGCGTACGAATCGGATCGGCTGTGGATGGATGAAGCTGCCTGGAGTGAGTCCGAAGAATCACGACATGCTGTATCACAGGAAGATCGGCTGGGAGCTTTCGGAGAAGCATGGGGGCGACGTGCTGACCGACGTCACCAAGTGGGAAGAGCAACCGAGCAGGAAGCCGTTATCCGGAGTTTTGATGCTGATATCTAACGATGTATGGCATCGCGTGGGTGGCTTCAAGCGTGGGTTCTTGACGGTGGACAATGACATGCACGCACGCATCAGGAAGGCTGGTCTCAAGGTGTACCTCATGGAGAGCGTGTATCTGTACCATTATTACAGAGCTTTGGGTCGAGGAACTTGACTCAACGTTCGTTCAGTCGACCAACCAGCATTCAGTCGGAAATAGATCGTGCGTTTGTAGAACCCCAGTTCTTTAGCCCAGTCTGAAACACACATTGTCCTGCCCTTGAACGTCAGGAGTCTGGCTGTGCGAGAATTCTTTCGTTGCTCGCTCTACGTCGTCCACCTACAGTTTTTCGGTTCGTAGTCTCCGTTGTTGTCGATACGATCGAGGGTGTGTTTGGGGTGTGGCTTCATGCCGAGATCCTCCAGGAATGCTTTGAAGGATCGGCTCCAGCGATAACAGACCTTGATTCCACGTCCTCCGTAGTATTTGTAACGAGAGTGATTGCGGTTGTTGCACCTGCTTTTCATGGAAGCCCAAGCTCTATACTCAGGACAGTCGTGCATTCCGTGACGTTCTCGGTTAATCTTGGTCATTTGTTTGATGCCTGTTGTCATTGTATCTGGTATCTCTTGGAATGTGGAGGTGGTTACTATGAAACGACTTCGGCTGTTCTTGGCCCTCGGTTTGTTTTTCTTCGCTGCTGCGGGCTGCGCAAACTGGTTTCAGGCCCGCGTCGAGCAGCGCGACGCGAAGATTGAGGCGCTCCAGAAGGAGCGACAGGCCGCTACGACGGACGAGGAACGTGAGCGGATAGACGAAGAGATTGCCGATGAGAAGGCTGATCGTGACGCTTCTCTCGGTGGGGCGCTCGAGGAGCAGAAGAACAAGCAGGCTCTTCTGATGGCCTTGCTCGCTATGGGTGTCAGTGGACTCAAGATGGTTGTTGGAACGGCAGCGAAAGGATTGATATGAGAACTTTCTTTAC
>SDBT01003559.1_pt1 | contig 26868 bp, 37 predicted proteins | sample 2277101 | NCBI WGS metagenome assembly SDBT01 (sample SAMN10404973, study PRJNA504765) | marine sediment metagenome | isolation source: marine sediment core GS10_PC15, 103 cmbsf | place: Arctic Ocean: Southern Knipovich Ridge | collected 2010 | reverse complement strand
CATGATTGCTCCCTCCTATTTTTTGTCTTTTGCATCCTTATCTTTTTTTGTTCCCGGTTTCTCCGATGCTTCTTTAAGCACCGCCTCAAGCTCGGCGATCTTTGCCGTGAGGGCTGCTATCTTTTCATCACGGTCTTTTACTTCTTTGTTGATATCCGCCACCGATTTCGGCTTCGCCATTTTCGACATATCCACCAGGTCCTTCTTGTACATCTTCATTAATTTCTCCGCCTGGCCAATGGGAAGTTCCATCGACGTCGAAGGTTCAAGATAAGTGCTTCCAGCTTTACCCTGGCCTACCTTGAACCTTTTCTTACTCCGGTTGTAGACTACCAATACTTTCGTATCACTCATGATCGTGTTACCTCGCTTTTTTAAATTTTGCTATAAACTACGCCCAATCCATATAATATGTTTCTCTGGGCCTGAAATTCTGAACGCCTGTGAACTGACCGTATGAGACACCTTTCCACTGATAGTTGTCTGCAGTGTTCGGGCTGGTCAGAGTGAAATTGACCGGGATGTCCATTTTGACTACTTCCGGGTCATTTTTGTACAGCATGTATCTGTTTACTGCGCTGGGGTGCCTTGCTGCCTGTGCATAGGCTGTGCCAAGGATCTTGAAGCTCTGATTTCCTGTGGCCTGCCGGAATGCATTGGTGAGGAATTCAATGCGGCTATTCATGGGGAACGCCGGTGATACTGGGCCTGCCATTCCGAGGAAGTCGTCCATTGGCATTATGAATGTGTCGGGGAGTCCGGTCGAGTTTGAGTTGTCAAAATACAGTCCCATCAATATTGCTACGAATGCTGCAAATTCGTCGACTGAAAGATTGGAGATTTTGTCATCCAGTGTCGTTGTGTCGATCGTTGTTTCGGAGAGTGTGAGTAATCCTTCCATGTCTGCTAATCCTGATCTGCTACCTAAGAAAGCCGTGCGCTGGATTCCGAGGTCCCAGTTCTTTTTGAGTGCGTCGGTTTTCGCTTTCACGACATCCCAGTTGTTTGATGCAAGAGCTTTTTCGAGCTCGGGGATAGAATAAATATATCCCTTGTTCCACGTCATGATCGGATATGTTTTAGGTGCTATTCCTACGTCCACCTGTGGGATGTCCGATTTCCCAGCCGCTATGTTGACGATGCCTGATTCAAAATCCCCTGCGGCATTGTATTCCAGGTTAGTGGTGATCTGCTCTAAAAATGCGCCAGTTCCCACTTCAATCGATACAAAATCTGCGGGTGCTATTTCATAAAACTTCTGCTGAATACTTTTGGTACGGAGCCACGTTGTGGTCCGGATAGCATAATCATATCCGAGGCCTGCGGAATCAATATCTCCGTTTGAATTCCTTAATGTGAGCCCAGAAATCCAGCCAGCTGCATCATTCAAAAGCTGTTTTCCCAGGATACTTATAACGTTTTTTTTCATCTTTCAAGCTCTCCTTCTGTTTAAATTTTGCTTCTATTTCGGTTGTTGCTTACTGCATTAGGTGTTTATTGCTACGGGGGTGGTTATGATCACACGGATCAAGTCACCGTCTGCCAATGCGCCGTCAAGAGCAATACCGACCTTTTTGTCGCTTCCTGCCTGGACATCCACCTTGATGCCTGTGGTATTAAAATAAACTGTTGCGCCTGCTGCGATTGCTTCGTCTGCTTCCATCCACATAACCGGACCGAAATTACTTGCTACTTCTACCGGCTGTCCTGCTTCAAGATTTGCTGAATTTCTGCTGTTGTAGATGACATATCCAAAAGCCACTTCTGTATCGCCAGCTGCCACAAAGGAAGGAATGAATTCCTGTGCAGTCGTATCCAGCTTCACCCTCTGTCCCGGGACCAGATCTGTTGCCTGATTCTCACTTACTATCCCGGTGATGACCTTGCTGTTCATGATTCCCAGGTCAAGGGCGCCCTTAAGAGGGACCTGCGCAAACTGATTGATGTTAAAAGTCTGTGACATGATCTAATTACCTCCTGTCTTGGATCCGTAGAGTTCTTTGCCTTTAGCACGTTTATCTTCAACGCACGGGGGCATAGCTTTCTCTGTACGGTTTGTTGCTGTGTTCTTGAGTTCGAGGAATTTCTTCTCTTTCTCTTTTGCTTCGAGGGAATTCTTTTTCTCCTCTTCTTTCTTATCTTCCGCTGCTTTGTCGTCTGCAGCTTTCTTTTCGTCGTCTTTTTTCTTCTGCTCGGCGTCGTCCTGATTTTTCTTCTCTTCCGCGTCAGTTGCCTCTTTCTTTTTTGCTTCGGCATCATCATCGGCTTTTTTCTTCGCCATCTCTTCGTCCGTCATGTTCTTTCTCGATTTCCGGTTCCTGTAGCAATTGATAGCGTCTTTGATTGTCACTTCTTTATCGCCAATGGTCAGTGTCGAATCCTCACCCAGCTCCTCTTCCTTCGCGGGTGTTGCTTTCGCTGCCTCTGCCTTATCTGCCTCTTCCTTCTTTGCCTTTTCCGCTGTTTCCTTCTCTTCCGCTTCATATTCGCTTATGATGTCCTGCACTGGGATTTTAAGACCATCGACATCGATTGATGAACCGTCTGCGGATATGGCATTTTTAAAATCTGCGCCTAAGCGCTTCAACCATGCTTTTACCTTCATGCTCCCTCCCTGTAAAGAATTTAATATTATTCGAGCGCCGTTATAGCGCGGATTGGGGACAATCGCCAGGTGTGTATATTCCCCGTCCAACACTTCCTGGTCAAACTTGATATTGTTTCTTATGCCACCCGTTCCCGTTGCTTCCTTCACGGTGTAGGCACAAGATACTGAAAAGCCTTCCTTCTCTATTTGGTTTTTAACTTCGTCATCCCAGAGAATAAAGTCGGCCCAATACCAGCCGTCCTCTGGTTTGTAATAAACATTTGTTATGACTCCATCGGATACTCTTTCAAAATCCTCGGGCTTCATGCCGTCCACATGGTTTCGCGTGTGCACAACGGGCTTGCCTACGAAGCTGGCGGCCATCTTGTCCAGGGTTTCCTTGCTGACAAAACATTTCCCCAAGCCCTGATCCTCGTAACTTATTAATCCCGGCTCTATAAAATTACAGCTATATTTCTGGGGCCACTCGGTTACTGAGTTCTTAAACTCTGGCGTGGGATTCAGGATTGATGCCAGGTTCGTTTTTATCCAGTCCTTCTTGGTGTTTCTGATATTGAGCGTGATCGTTTTCATTTATATTACCTCTGCTATTATTTTGTGCTCACTTCCATATCGTATACTTGTCCCTGATGCCATCTCCCAACCAATACTCCATTGCGATAAAAAGGCAAATAAATATCATCAATAAACACTTCTGATTCTAATGTTTTCGATACTACTTTTCTCCGGGTGATATATCCGAAATCTTTATCTGTACTCACTATGGATTCTTTTGCATCCGGGGCAGCGTACACTCTGTTGCGTGATACTTTCACGCCCTCGACTATAACGTAATCCACGCCCTCGACTCCTTTAACTGTATAGGTAGAAGGCTCTATTGAGGTTTGAGAAAAAACGGGAACGCTAAATAAAAATAGTATTGCTAATATCTTACTGAACCTGGTCATGTTCATAAGCTCCTTTATCCCACCTGTTGTCTTTAGGTCGGGGTATTCCATCTATATCCTCAGCATATACGCCTATGTCTGTTCCTGTATCTATCGCGGGAGAATTGCCTAATAACTTCCAGTTAAGGTTTTTATCAACAAACTTCGGGTCAATATCCGTGCTGTTACGGTCTACCACCGCGGGTACTGCTGCTTGCCATAATGCCAATGTTGCGTAATTTATTGCTGTGTTTAAATTATCTTTATTGTAACTCCCCAGACTGGATTGTCCGTCTAAGAAATAATTATTGTTATCAAATCCGAATCCGTCGGTAAACCATGCATCTATTTCTGTGCCTGTATTAGAAGCTATTATGATTTGCCCATCATCTCCGTCGCAATTAGTTACGATATTGTTTCTAACATACATAACTTGCGAACCGAAATCTGATTGGTATTGTATTTTCATTCCACCCCTCGACTGACCTGTGGGAGAATTTTGGTCTACATTATATATAGTATTGTTTTCAAAATATCCATAAGCATTAGAAGCCCATATTCCTATTACATATCCTCCTGTAACCGAGGGAAGTATGTTGTAAATCAAATTATTTCTTACTATATTACCACATGAATTTGCTAAAAACATTCCTACTGGATATTTACCTGTCAAACTGTGAACAGTGCAACGCTCTATTTTTGTAAAAAAAGCACCTGAATAAATACCCATACAAGTAGACGACACATGATATTGAGCTTTAATTTCTAAATTAGTAACCGAACAAGATGCCTTAGTTATAGAAAATCCCTTGTCTCTACTTCCCCCTCCATCAATAATAACCGCTCCTGTATTGCCCCATAGTTCAGGAGCACCGATATACTGAAAGTAATAATTAACACTTCCACCGCCACCATAAGTATCTACCGTTACTAGTTCTGCATAAGTTCCTTCGTCAATATATATAATCACATTCCCGGAAGCTAAACCGTTTCCACCGTCCTGCGTATAATCTATTGTTGCCCAGGGACCCGTGTCTATCCCTGTCACATTTACCCCTGTGTTAGTGTCGTAACCAATATTGTAGCTTACATACCTTACTGTTTGAGCGACAGCATTAACTGCTAAAAATAGTAAACAGATTAATATTTTATTCATTACTCCTCTAATTTAACTGTTATCCCTAAATCCTGCCCGGCATTGCTTGAGAAATCTATATTATACATATCTATTCCGATGCTATCCCCGACATGCACATCGAGAGATAATCCAGTCACGGAAGCTGAAGATATGCCAGCCGTGAATGTTACTGTCCCGAATATATTGTCATAAGCCGAAGATATAAGTGCTGTGTCTTTAAACCTTATGTCAAACGATTCTGTCGGGGCGACTCTAAATTTGCAATATACTTCAGTAATTGTTCCGGCTATCGCAGTAGGTTTTTGATACAGTCCTGTATCTGTGGTATCAGAATCAAAAGGATAGCCCGTTATATGCCAGGAGATATTATGCGCACCACCGCCTCCGCCTCCTGCTGCAGCGTCACTCCAGCTTGGAGAGCTTGCGTGTTGTGTCCATACCTGGTCTGCGCTTCCGGTTTCACCGCTTGACATACTTTGAACATTTAAAAGTCCTTGTATGGTAGCTCCGCTGGTCAAATCTAACTCTATTCCAACCATAGGGTTTCTGTCTTTATTACCGTTCTCGTCAATGTTGTTTGTTATCTGCGTTCCTGTTCCGGCATCCTGTATATCAACGTTACAATCCTTAAAATTGTTACCTTGTATCTGGCAATATCTACCGTCGGAAGCTAAGGCCACGCCGGTTGAACAATCGATTCTATTTCCCACGATAGTAATATTGTCTATGTTTGCAGAAGAAAGAGTCTGATCAATACCGTATGCGCCATTCACAATGGTATTCCCAACTATCTGTATATCATTTGATACTTTGTTTAATGCTATATCTATTCCTCTCGGAATATCATCTAAACTCATATTTCTTAAATCTATAATATTGTTCTCTATAGTACAAATATCTATCCCATTTCCGCCTGACAACCTTATCTTTATATTGGTTAAAATATTTTTTGATACTGTAATTCTTTCGCCAGAGATAGTAACAAAAATCCAAACAGGATTATCCTTATCACCTTCGGCAATATTATTTGAGATAACAACATCTGAACTATTAGTTACGCCGATACAACTGGATGCAGACCCTACCGCTTTAAAGTCATTTTTGTTAATCTTTACCATTTTGCAATTAGAAAAACCTAAAAAAGTTGCTGTACCATTAGAATCTGTTTCAAACCAACAATTGCTTACGCTTAAATTTGTCAGGATTACATTTGCACTTGAAAAAGTTATTGCAACAAGAGATGATTCATCTGCAATAGTAGTATGATAAATATTATCCATACTGAATCCGCTATGTCTTACATAAAATGGGCGGTCTCCTCCTGCGTTATCATCCCATATAAAATTTGTACCTTTACCGTTACCTGTCAGTCGTACATTCTCGCATTGAGTTTCTATCATCCCATTGTCTGCCATAAAAGTAAATGCTCCATCTTTTACTTGAATCGTTCCGCCTGAAGTTGTGCCTGTGCTTAAATAAGTTAACGCTGCCCGTAGACAAGCACTATCATTCGCATATTCATTTGTATTAAAATCATCTGTCGAGGAAGAGCCCATTGTAATGGTTAAAGGTTTATTAATAAAATTCGGGTCGCCTGTTATGGTCCCGCCAGCGTCTATCGTACCTCCGATTGTGAAACGAAAGGACGAAGCACGTACTCCGTAACGCACAGCAAGATTAATCATTGACCATAATTTTGTTGAATAGGTATAAGTAGTTATTTCATTTATATAATTAGTTGTATCACCAAAAATCATATAATCCCAAGTTCCATCTCCGACACAAATTGTATCTACCGCTGCCTCTATGCCTCGTATTACGTCTTTCGAGCCAGCGACAAGGGCTATCTGATCATCACCGAAATCAAGTTTAGTATTAGCGTCGGCTCTGCCATGTACAACATCTTTGTTAGCATAAATATTTCCTGAACTCACTACTGTGTTAAAAGAGCCTTCCACAGAAGCCTCGATGCTTTCGACTTTAGGGTTTGCGTTAAGATTTATCGTTACCTCGCCTAGCCCGTTTGAAGGCGTTGCGTTCATGTTTGTCCCGGGTATAATCTTTGTCACTGATACCTCTGCTCTTATTACTGGGAATTGCACATGCATATCAAACTCTCCGCCCATTGAATATGATAATAAGGGGTTTGGGCCCACCTCGTTTGCTTTCATTACAACAGAGAAATATTCAGTTTTCACGACATATAGGTTTGTAGTTATACGAACAAAATACTCCTCTACTACCTGACTTAATTCCGGTGATAGGGCTGTGCTCATTATAAGACTATTTGTTAAAGCTGCTCCTGTACCGTCATAAATATCAAACCATACTCTTGTTGCATTGACATTATTTACTTTAGCATAAAACTCTACATGCCACCCTCCGCTGGGTATTGTATCTATACCACCCATATCTATCACCCAGGACGACACGATAACCCCTGTGCCAGATAATGTTTTTGTGTTTGTTGCCGCTGCCGATTGCGGGGTCGTTGATGATGCAAAATATTCAGAGGATGATGCATCTGCTGTGGAATATAAATATTGCAGATGAGACGTAGCGGCAAGGCTTTCTATTCTCTCGCTGTTATCATCAACGTCTACCCTTAATTCTTGGGTTGTTCCACCGATTAGGGAATCTGCTGTTTGTCTGTCTGTTGTTTCAGTACCTAAGTCAGTTTTATTCTGTGCCGTTGCATCTGCAATAAGACTATCGACATATTGACGGGTTGTGGTTTCCACTGTTAGGTTTGTCTGTAGATCTGCTATGTCATCGACGTTCTGGTCTATAACAGGGCCGGTGCTACTCTTGGGCAAGTATGTGTCTGCTCCCCCTGATATGGTCATGTAATCTGTTGCGCCTATGCCTCCCAGGTTATCAGCGTTTGTTGCGATTGGTGCCACCTGCGCCTGCAGGCTTAAGGCTGTTAAGATAATAGCTATCGCTATAATGTTTTTCATGAACTCCCTCCGGGTTTATAAATAAGAGGCCGATTTTTTAACTTCGCTTCTGCCTCTGTTAATTCCGATTTTGCTATTGCCAGTTCTATTGGGTTCATAGGAACTTTCATTATTTTTTTGTAGATGGTCCGGACCACGCCCTGCAGTGTCACACGCTGTTTTTTCGTTCCGTTCGCCATCGTTGCTTCTGCTAGTGGCAAGTATGTTTCGACTTCGAGGTTGTTTACCTTCTGTTTCAATTCTACGATCTCGGCTTGCATTGCTTTAAATTTCTTGTTGCCTATAATTACTATCACGCGGCTACCTCCACTCTTCCCAGTACTGGGATGTCTGCGCACAGGCATCCGTAGTCCTCACCGGGATTCCCTTTCCGGCCACTCTTCCTGTCTACTATGGGGGGGCTTTCATAACTGAATATCAGGCCATGCAGGACCCAGTGATCAGGCCGGGTCAGGCTTGCGGATCTGGCACTCCATTTATAATTGCTTACCCCGATATCCCCCAGGCGTTCCTTACGATACTTTGCTGTGAATAGTGCTGTTTCCTGCCTGGCTAAAAACTCGGCTTTTGATTGCGATACTCCGTGTGCTTTTTTTATCCGGTCTATTAAATTATCAAAGCGATATCCTTGTTTGGAGTTTTGCTCCACCACTTCCCGGAGATCCTCGATGTGCTCCTCACTCCATTTCTTGATGTATAATTTCATGTTCTTCGTATAGTCCGTTTCGAGGTTTAGCTTTGATGCCTCTGTGAGTATCGGAGGCGTTATCGCTACGGACTTTAGTCCGCTTTGGAAGTCGTATGTTATGGCGTTAATCGTGGGCTCCAGGTTCAGCGTCATTGTTTCCATTACCGCGTCAAGTCCTTCCTGCGTTGTGTCCAGTGACTTCAATAATTCTGTATGCAAGTTCCGGGCGCTCTGGTCCGCTAGGGCTGCCACGGCTTTCACTTCTGCCGGTACTAGTGCCTGGGCTATGCTGTAGATTCCGGACCGGCTGTCAAAGTTGCCTCCCAGGTCCTTTATTTGCTTCCCTATGGATGCTTTGAATTTACCGGAGAATATGCCATTTCCTTTGTTATCCTGGGTGTACTGGACCTTTCCGCTGCGCAGTGCCTCCACAAGAGCCCCAACATCCGCGTTCAGCTTCGTTTCCTGCTTGGTACTGGCCTTTATGAGTGCTACGATGTCCTTATACAGAATATCGTAAAACACGGCCTCAAGCTCGCGTTTTATCGGGAGATAGTATTTTGGCTGTAATCTCTGTGACTTCAGGAGCTTCATGAGTTTACCTTAATGTGGAATTGCATCTTTGTGATTACGATCCATGTAATCCAAATATAATACCACAAATTCTTCGTATATAGTATTGTCTGTTCGCATTTACCTATTTCTTTATTGTACTTAAAATCTCCTAATGCTACGAATTTCCCGATATATCCGAGTTTCACTGATCGCCTCCTGTGTCCCCTGCTGCGGGAAGTTGCGGCGCCGGAGCATTGGTGTCGCTCGGTTTAGGCGGCTGCGGAGGCAGGCCCCCCTGTTCCATTGATGTCTGTATCGGTAACAGTTTATATGAGCTCAGTGCATTCCCGGTTTCTTCGCTGTCCAATAAGCCTCTATCGTATAATGACAGGATCCGGTTCTGCCGTTTATCGTTAATATCCTCTTCGTCTTTCTCGCTCATTATCCGCAGCGGTTTAAAACTACATTCGAACTGCGGCAAATATCCGAACACCTTCATCATGTGCAGGCCCACAATAAATTTTACAGACTGCTTAAGCGGGGCCCGTATTTCTGATTCTATCATTGCGTTGTAATTCTCTATGTCATCTTCGCCGGAATTGAATCCGCTGGCGGATATCCCGAAGAGTTTTGTCATAGGCATTTTAAGTGCTGCGGCTATCCCTATCCGGGTTTCTTTCAGCATCTCTGCCAGTCCTGTGAATGTCTGGGTTTTCTGATCATATTCGTCTTTCACGTCCATCACTAGGGCATTCTGATAATTCTTTATTTGGTTTGCGAGCTGGAAGCGTCGCTGTATGTTTGATGTGCCTTTGGCTGTGGCCAGGCTGGTATTGAAGTTCTGGATCCTGAACACGTCTATCTTTGCTTCGTCCAGCAAATCGTATATCACGTTCTTGTTTTTAAAATATGCGTTGACGTCCCGGACCATACGCTCTACGACACTCTGTCCCCATCCCTGCAGTTGCGGCCGGATGAATGATGGTGCGTATTTTCCCACTAATTCTATCACGCGTGTGTGGTGTATCTTGCTCCCATAAAAAGTGTAGTAGTCACTGCCCCGGGGATTCGTGAGCTCCCATCTGTCCACTGCATAAAATTCCAGGTTCTTTGTTGTTTCATGTCTAAAGGGTTGAGTCGGGTCCACGTCCATGTTGATGATCAGGCCGCCTCCACCGAATAAACGTTTCCATGTTTCACCTTCGCGCAAGCGCTCCAGGGATCCCGTGTTTTCAATATCGTCCTGCAATTCCTTGATATCATCTGCATCGAGTTCCTGGCTTTCAATATCTATCCCGCCACGTAGTGCGTCCTGGATTGGTTGTTCCACGGCCGTCTGTATGATTCCGTGCTCGCTGTACATAAACGACAGGAGATTCCTGTTAATGGTAAGCGGTGCATATCGGTTGTTAAGGTACAGGCTTTCGAGGTTCCCGATCTGTTTTGTATTGTATGCCTGTGTGGGTACCAGGTCAGCCAGTGTGTTTTTTAACACCTGGAGTTCTGCGAGTGCGTGAGCTACTTTCTTTTTGCTGGTATTCATTTTTGCCTTATTATTTCAACTTCCCATTGTTCATCACCGTCGGGATTAGTTCTTCCTGTTTTTCTTATAAGTTTAAATGTGCTATCTCCCACGGTTCCTTCATCTCCCGGATTCTTAAAATCCGACTTTTTCAAAAATAAATCCATTGATGATTGGGCATTCTCTCTGCTCCCGTACAGCCTGGCGCCTTCGTTTCTCTTGGATTCGCGTGTATTCGTTTTTTCCATTTCTACAAGTTTCTTGTAATACTCCGGGCTTTCTTCCAGGTGCGCTTTGGCTATCTGTGCGAATATGGTTTCGTCATCTGGGAATTCCCCTCTCTCTGTCATATATGATTTAAGCCAGTCGATGAGGCCTTTGTGTTCAGCTTCGACTTTCATTCCTTTTTTCAATTCAGCGTCGTCGACTATCTCGTTGCCGTATTCCTGTTTGCCGGTGTTCCGCTTGGATTCCGGAGTGCTTATGTTCTTGTTATCCATATAAATAATCCTATTGCGTATATTTCAAGTGCCCACACAAATAAAAAAAGTATTGCGCCTACCACATCATCCCACCCAGTCGAGGCTTGCTGTGTCCTCGCCTATTTCTGTTAGGGCCCAAACTACAGCGTCCAGTCTGTTCGGGCTCTTTTTATCTATTCCTGGTTTCCAGGTGCAGAGTTCATCTTCGAGTGCCGTGAATTCTTTAACATGAAAAACTTCGCCTCTTTCATACATTGCCGATATCGGCTCGGCTCTTACTGCCTTCGCTCGGCTGGCCTTGACGAGTTTGACGTTCACTGCCTTGAGGCCGAACTGCGTAATGACTGCCGTGACCATTTCTCCGCCGAAGTTCTTTTCTGCTGCTATAACATCAGCGCTTAATGTGTTGTATAACCGGACAGCCTCTTCACCCCATTCCTGCGGGCTTGCATGCAGACTGTAATCTGCGAGGATATATTTTTTACCCTCTTCATCCAGCCCTGCGCCTATGATTCCTATTTCGTCCCCGAGTACTGATCCGCTTGGATCCACTCCCAGGGCCACTTTGACTAACGTGGGCGGCGCCGGCTTGTATTTTATCCATTCCCGCTTCCACAGTGCACCCTCTTCCAATCCGTACTCGCCATCCCTGAATCTTACCCTCTTGCTTAATGAGAGATTATCCAGAGTATCGAAGTAGCTCGGGTCCAGGTTCTCTGCATTGTCTCGGGGATTCATCTTCAGCCATGCATAATCATCTTTCGGGACAGGGCGTCCATCAGGAAACTTGCGGTTATGAAAAATCTTATAACCCCAGTGCCTCTTGCTGGGTGGATTGTAATCCAGCCACATCTTTGATGGTACACCTTTTGGTGCATTAAGCCTGGTTGTCACCGTTTCATAGGTGTCGTAGCTTATCTGCGATGCCTCATTGAGAAAGATCGTTGCGTATTCGTTTCCGAGTATCTTTTCTGTGCGGTCCTTATCATCTAATCCACCGACGAACAGTTTACTGATTCCGCCTTTTAGTGGGAAGTCCACTTCCATGTCGAAGTGGTTAAGCCTTACCGCACCGTATAAATCCATGCTTCTTAAAACGTCCGGGATTGTCTTTTTCCACAGCGATAATCTCGCGTGGCTTAGTCTTAGCCTGGCTGCCAGATGCCATGTCCCCGGGTACTTCAGGCAGCGTATCACCATGCTCCTGATTGCCCTTACTGTCTTTCCTGATCGGGCACCGCCTTCCAAGAGCGAGGTCTTATTAGCAATTTGCAGTTCCAGGGCTTCCCGTTGCTTCTCCGTATCCCTGTAATTTTTTAATGACAAAGATCACCGCCCCCTCACAATCTTGATTCGGTTTTATCGAATACGGGGCTGAGGTTGTTTCCCTCATTATCTGTTGCAGCCTGGCGTTGCAGAGGTGCGTAATCTTTCGGTGCTCTCCGCTCCAGGTATTTAAGTGCTAGTGCAGGGTCGCTTGGCAATGCTCCTGTCACGCTTATCTTTGCAGCAAGTTTTGGCTTATTCTTGAGTGCCTCTTTTCGTTCCGCAAGCTTAGGATGACTTTTAAGATATCTGCATAATGCCGGAGGACTGATATCGGCATATAATGAAGCCTCTGCATCACTGGCGTCTACGGCCCAGGCCTGTTCAAGTTTCGGAATGACGAGGTTCGGGTCCTTGCCATCAAACCATTTCCGACCAGTTTTTTTCTTGATTTTCTGTTTTTTGTTTGCCATGTTATTTATATTTATTAACTATTTTTATAATCTCTTCTTTGATAGCATCGGGGTATTTTTTCGATACTCGGCTGACTATCTCTTCTGTAGCCCATCCTTCCCCGGCTAAATCTTTTATCATTGATTCATATTGCTCGACTTCTGTCGTTTCGTTTTTCTTACTCCCATATAAATCCTGCCCTTTCTCAAGATTGGTTTCATGCTGATTGATTATGGCATTTATTTCTTTGTCGCTTGAATTCTTGTTTTCATTTCCTGCTGATTCATCCACTGTTTTCTTGGCGAGCTCTTCGCTTATTCCATATGTGTCAATTAAGCTCTTCACTATATCTTCTTTGCTCATTCCATCTTTACGCATTGCCACTATCTTGCCTTTTATTACGTCATTGCTATTTTTCTTTTCGCTGCCGTATAAATCCTTGCCCTTATTCCTGCGCTCTACATCTGTAGGGATGTCGCTATTAACATTACCACCCACCTTGCCTACTATGGTTCCGCTGTAACCCCTCGCCGTTATTTTCTCTACCTTAATCCACCAGTTATTTCCTTCGCCATCATCGTACTGTTTCTTCTGTCCCACGCTTACTGTGGCTGTGGTTTCCATATCCATTTTATCACCGACTTTTATGTCTATCATGTTTTTGTTTTCCTTGCTTTTGAGTCCGTCGTATCTGCGCTCTAAACTCACGAGTGAGTCCTGGAGTTCAACAACATGTGCCTTGTCACCCTTTGCATGCGCCTCTTCAATTTGCCGTTTCGTTACTTTTATATCATCTTCTAATTCTTTGAGTTCATCCGCTGCGCTGTTCTTCGTTTCCTTCAGATATATAATAATCAATTCGTCTGCTTCATCTGCAGTTAATCCGTAATTATCAATTATATGTTTTTTTATGGCTTCCCTTGCGGTTCCTTCTTTTGCTGCTTTTTCAACATATGTTTTCGCATCATCAAAGGCAGAATTCTTTTTTTCGTTGATTGATGAACTGCCCAGTTCAAATACGTCATCACCCTTTGCTTTGAGGATATCGTATGCCCGCTCTGAATCAGGTCCGGAGATGTGCGTTTCTTCTCCCCCTTTATCTTCTAGAGTGACATTGAGTCCTTGTCCTATCATTGCTTTGACTTCGCCTGGTTTGCTTTTTGAAAGATATTTGCGTGACATATTTTTCTCCTGTTAGTTTATTTTTGTTGCTTTCTCTCCGGTGAATTTCTCCCATCGGGCTATAATAACATCAGCGTATTTCATATCAAGTTCCATCATGTAGCATGTTCTGTTCAAACGCTCGCATGCTATAAGTGTACTGCCACTACCTCCGAACGTATCCAGTATTGCTGCTTCCCGGAGGCTGCTGTTTGCAAGTGCCTTCTCTATTAACCACACCGGTTTCTCCGTCGGGTGTTCGTAATTGTTCGAGCTCTTTCTTGGTACGTGCCAGATATCGTATTCATCGCGTGTGTCCCGGAAGTAATGACTGCCTGATTTCCAGCCATACATTATTGAACATGCCTTGCCGGTTTTTTCTGCTTTCTTTTTTCCCACGACTATCCATTCGTGTTTGTATCTATAATCGTTCCAGCCATAGCTTGCGTTGTCTTTGACCCATATAATTACACCGGCCCGGTAGAAGCCGGCACTCAAAAGCGATTCGTGAAATACCGGGTACGAGCTCCACCCGCTGCAGATATAATAAACTGCGCCGGGCTTCATTACGTTGCCCATGTTATTATAAATTTTTACTGAAAATTCCTTGAAATCTTCCGGGCTGATATGATCGTTTTTTATTCCCTCGCTTGTGTTTTTGCCTTTCCCTTTGTAATTCACGTTGTAAGGCGGGTCCGTGAATACCATGTCGATTTTGGTTGAGCCGAGTAATTTGTTAAATGTGGCAGGATCCGTGGCGTCCCCGCAGTACAAGGAATGCCTGCCAAGCCTGTACAAGTCGCCAAGTTTCGCTTTAGCCTTGCCTGGGAGGGCTGGGATGCTATCCGGGTCCTTATCCGTTGCTTGCGGGCCCACGATGTCATCTATCTCGTTTGGCCCGAAGCCCACATCTATCAGCAGCTCTTCGTTAAATTTCCGCAGTACTGCCTGGTCCCAGTCACCGCGGTTCTTGTTGCTACGCAGGAGATATTCTTTCTCCTCCTCTTCCGTTAGTCTGCGGTTCGGGATCCGTACATCGATTATTTCATTGCCACGGCCCAGGCTTTTTAATGCGGACATGCGCATGTGCCCTGCCAGTATTTTGTTGTTTAGATTTATTGCGGGAATTTCTACAAGATTAAATTTTTCCAGGCTGTCAAGTAAATGTTGCGCTTGTTCCGGGGACATCTTTCTGGGGTTGTCTGTGTAAGGTATGAGGTCACTTATTTTGCGGGTGGCGTTACTCCATTTGAGGTTTGATTTTTTCTTTACTGCCTCTTCAAAAACGTTTTTCTTTTTTTTATTGTTTTTGTTCATTCGTTATTTTCATCCCGGCGCCGTACCGGGATCGCGAGAAAAGAGTAAGGAGAAATTTCGTCCCCGGGATTTTGGTTCCGTCGGTTTTAAATCCGTTGGGAACTCGTTGCCGGGGGTCATTTGTTTGTCCACGCGGGTCGGGTCACGGATTGCTCCGGACAGTTCGCCTCTCGGGACGAAGCCACTAAGTGGCTTTCTATAACGGATTTCAGCGATCCGTTTCTATTTAACTAATATATAGCATACTTTCAAAGGTTTGTCAAGGGGGTGGGATTAATTTCCTGAAAATAGTTTCCAGACCTCTGCATCTAAGTCCCCAGGTGTTTTGTTCTGGCTCCTGGCTATGGCACAAAACTCTCTCTCTAATTCGAGATATTCCTTTTTATTCTTTGGAAGTGGTTTATTCATGTACCTGGCTATATGCAGATCTATTATTGCAATATCGTTATGTCCGATATCCCTCAAAAATTCGCTTGCTACTTTCATGCCCGCACCTTTGATTGTTTTTGCGAATTCATTTCTTTTTGAAATCGTGTCTGCACTTGACCGGACAGTGGCTATTATATAATTAAAATTTTTCTTTGCATCCAGAAGATATCTCGCTTTATTTCGATAAAACCTGACTGGCTTTACTATCTTTTCCAATTCTGCCTGCGGTATATCTTTGTTATAAAAATCATTTTCGATAAGAGATTCATTGACTCGCTTGTTGTTAATATATTTCGTCTGCGGTGTACATATTGCAAAACATAAAATATAAAAATATTTTTCACGTGTATCCATAATCCCCCCCCTGTTATCCCATCTTCTGAGTTCTTATTGCTATCAATTCTGCCAATATCAGGTCTAAAACTATTTTAACTTCAGCATAATAATTTACATTGTAGGTTACAATTTCAGATGGCCTTTGATATGAACAACTACCCTCAAAACTACAATTATAACCTGAATTTGATACGCCCCTGTATGAGCACCCAGCTTCCGATAAACAATCTTTCATGCTATCCCTCCTGTCTTTTATGAAATATCCCGCATGGCACATACACCCCGTGCTTGTTTGTTTTGCCCCCTCTTAATTCAGCCGGCTGTTTAAATAATATCGTGTCCAGGCAAAATCTAAAAACACAGCATGCAGGTATTCCGTAACGGATCCCGCTCATGATGTGAAACGGTATATAAAATATTTGCTTGATGTTCTGGGCTGTAGCTACTGTTGCGACTGCCCCGACTTCACAATACTCTTGTTCTTCCATTATTTTCTCATCTCCTGTTTTAGATTTACAAAAAATGACGGTATAGATAGTTCTAATTCTTCCCTTGCGTAGTCTGATAATCTAAAATTGCTTTTTATTTCTCCTATTAATTTCTTCTCGACTTTTTCCAATATTATGGCGGTGAGTTTGGATTTGATATGAAGTGCTTGTCTTAAATTTGCAATAACTTCATTTTGATATTCTATCAAATTATATAATTTCCTAACCGCTTCTTTTGCACATGTCCGGTACATTTCCGCATCTGTCTGCGAGGGCTTGGGTTTGAGTCCTGTTCCTTTGCAAGTAGAACAAATCCCAGGATGTAGCCCCAATCCTTTGGCAATCCCATTCCCGCTACATTCAGGACACTTCTGTTCTTCCTCTTGCTTGGGTTTATGCCTTCCTAATATATCTAATCCGACTTGTCTATCAGATAACTCTTTCGGCTTACTTACAGGGATGCAGGCAGGGCAATCTTCCAATTTAGACATGATACTACATAATTCATTGCTATGGTCTTTACTATGACCACAACCTTGCTTTACAAGATAAAGTTTACATTCTTTTTTCAGGCATTGAACTAACTGCTTGTCTTTACTATTTTGGGTCATTTGGTTTTCTCCTCAATCAAATTTGCACAGGCAATGCTGGTAATTCTCTAGACCGTCTATTAGATCCAGCTGTTCATCATCGCCTATATATTCCGGGATTAATTTATCCCCTCTGAAATACATCTTGTCATGCCTTTCGTGTGCTATTCTTTCCAGCTCTACGAGTATGTCAAACTGTTCCCGGTGTTTGTTCTTCAATTCTATTAATTCCGTTTTCTTCATAAAGGGGCAGATGTAGCAGCCGCTTTTAACTGGCACTTCCAGGCCCGCTTCTTTTATCACGTCGATGCATCCCCTTCTTTTTATTTGTAGGTCTACGAGCGGGTACTCGCATGTCAAATCCCTTATGCGATGCATCTCGCCTAAATCGATACCTAATATTTTGATGTGTTCTTCTGTCGCTTTCTTGAAGGGCTGGATCTTAAATTTGTCGGTGCACCATCTGAATTGCCTGCAGGGGAATATTCTATATTGCTGGCAATACTTTATCAAGCTGCCGTACTTCTCGTTCTTGACCGTTTCTATCTGGGGGAAGATGTCCTGGATGTATTTTAAATAGCACATCGTTTCCGGCCGTTCTGCTCCGGTATCACAAAAGATGATCCGGTCCGGCATTTCTACCCGGCCCAGTTTAATCAGTGCCAGTATCGCTGTTGAATTAACTCCTGCTCCGTAGCTTAATATTCTCATTTATCTCTCCAGGGGATATGTGTCTGGGGCATTAGCGACATCGTGCATGTGCTCTTTCATTCCTTGAATTAATACAAGCCACACGATAATAAATAAAAATATAAACATGCCCACAACACGCACTATTATTTCCATATCTTTCCCTTGTTACGAATCCAGCTGCAGCGGGCACGAAACAGTAACAAACCCGCCAGTGATTTTAGGCCTCCTGCGATCCCTAGAAGGAACCGGTAAGAAGGAGTCGGGAGGAATGCCCGCCGTTTCCACTATCCGTGAGGACGCAGCTGGTTTCATTATGATCATAACAATCCCGCAGTATTATGTATTCTTTTTTCTGACATTTTTACGTACTCAGGATTAATTTCTATCCCGATATAATTGCGACCGAGTTTTCTTGCTACAAGCGAAGTCGTGCCGGCTCCGGAGAAAGGATCCATAACGATCCCGGGATTGAATCCCGCTTTGCATTTACAATCTGTATACCCCACCTCTTTATATATATTCTGCATACTATCTTGTTTATTGTAAGGACTCCCTTCCGCATTGTTTTTTGGCCACCTTCTTTGGAATTCTCCGACTACCTTCAATATCTTCTCTTTAGCTTTCCCGCATTTTTTACAGATAAACTCAGGACAACCAGCGTTGATTGGTGTGATGCATAGTTCTTCCGGGTACACCGAGAAGTGGGCTTCTGAAAAAGCGCTAGGGTTTATGTTCCATACACAGCGTTTATTGCGTCCTTGTTCTATATTCCCGAATGCTTTCATGTTTCCATTAATTTTGTTTCCGCCATGCCCACGTGTGGACCCGATCTGATTATCAATGTCTTGATCTAATCGCTTAATCGATGAATCTAACATTGCATCAAACTGCTGTTCAAAATAATACTTTTTTTGTTTGCTGAAAAAGTATAAATACTCGAAGTCCACGGTGAATCTGTCTTTAGCACTACAGGGCATACAGCTCGATTTATACCAGATTATCGTATTCCGCAATATCCATCCCCGGTTTACCATTTCTATTGCAAAGCGCTGGGGTATCATGCAAAGAGATTTTGAGGCGATCCCTGTTATTGGTCTATGGTTGACTCTTGCTAGTCCTGCTTTGCTGCCTTTTAAATAATCAGGGGGAACGCCCATAGTGCCTTGCGCTGTTGATGAATAAGTATCTCCCAAATTCACCCATATAGTTCCTGTGTCTTTGAGAGTTCGTTTTATATCGTCGAAGATATCGCATAGTTTTGTTATGTATTCCTGGAAGGTTTTCTCGAGCCCGAATTGCCCTTTAACGCCGTAATCCCTGAGTCCCCAATAAGGCGGTGAAGTCATAACCATGTCGACGAAATTATCCGGCATTGCCTTCAGGACCTTCAGGCTGTTCCCGCAGTGTATTTTATTAATCCATTTGTTTTTCATAGTCTATCTCTTTGATTGCTCTCATTATTTCTATTGCCACCTGCGGCACGATGGCATTCCCTAATGCTTTTAGCCTTTCTACTCTGTGCCCGGCTTTCGTGAGTTTAAATCCGTCCAGTTCAACGGGAAGCCCATCATCCACTCGACAAAATTCGCCTGCAACTTCAAACCAGTTTTTGTTCCATCCGTATTTTTCCCTATCGTGTAATCTATTCGATCTCTTACGCTTTTGTTTTTTCCGCATCCCTTGTGATCGGTTGCAGATGGTGTCGGGATTATTCCCTTTTCCATCATTGCTATTTGATCGTTTATATTTAATGGCATTTTTCTGACAAGATATCTGTCCTTTAAATTTTCTTTTTTTCTGGGTCCCCTGTCCATTCCCGTATCCGGTGTGCGCAACAATCCAGACCCTATCTCTTCTGTGTGGGGCGTTGACGGCGCAAGCTGGAATAACAAATGCCTGGACTGTATAACCGATTTCTTCAATTTGGTCAATGATTTCACAAATAATTCCGTCTGCGTTTCCGCCTTCGTCAATGTCGTTTTCATTATCGGTTTGACCTTCCATCTCAATATCACCTTGTCGCTGCGCCATGCCGATGAGCCCAGCAACATTTTCGCCAATGAACCAACGGGGCCCGGTTTCTTTAATAACACGAAGCATTTCCGGCCAGAGATAGCGGTCGTCTGCTTTGCCTCTTCGTTTACCTGCTCCTGAAAATGGCTGGCAGGGGAAGCCTCCTGTGAGAAGGTCGACACGACTTTTCCTAATCGCGGTATTTTCTTCCCGTTTGACATCTGATATCCTTCGCTGTTCCTGGATTCCGGTGTCGGCAATAATTTGCTTTTTATTTTTTTCATCTTCCAAAGTCCCCCGTATATCTTTCTCGGATTTCATGTTCCCCGCAACATTCGCAATCTCTATGCCAGTAGTTATAGTAGTCGTAGAGCGATAACCATTCTTTTTTCCATTTATGCGCACCTTTCCACCAACATTTAATCTTTGATAATAATCTCTGCATAATACCTCCCTCGTGATTTCCCTAATATCTGAATAAATTAACGACTCCTTCCCAAAATTCTTTTTTATTACTTCCTGGCAAAATTTATTATTATCACAGAAACATATATTTTTATAATCATCTCCCCATACTTCCCGGGCTGCGTATGCGAAGCCTCCTATCCCTGTAAACACATCTACGTGGTTCATAGCCTATCCTGCGGATCCTTCCAATCCAATCCGATAAAATTAAAAACGTCTATCTCTTCCCGGAGATATACTGGCTTCGTGTAATCCAGCCGGTCCTCGCCATACACCTTGCTGGTCGGGTACAGGATTCCGCCTTCGCTGTGGTACCCCTTTTTGCTCCATCCCATCGCCAGGACGTGATGACTGTATTCTGCGGAACCGGTGCGTATGGCATACTGCAGTCCCCAGTTGTCCGGGGTTGCAATAAATAAATCAAGGGTAACCCATTCCGGGAGCCGGCGCTGCGTGTACAGACCCGGGAACGCCCCCTTGTTTTTATGCCATTTGTCAATCTGTTTTTTTAACAGGGGGAGGTCCCGGGACCTGGGTATCAGCACAATTTCGATATCCTTGCATTCTGATTTTTTCCTGCGGACACTTCCGGCTATTTCTATGCGCTCGCAGTAAGGATCCAGCTGCGCCAGGGTTCTCTCTGCAATCTCTGTTGCGTATTCGAGCGACATCATTTCAATTCCCTCTGCACATCCTCCAGGCTGAAAGCAAAGAATGTCAGTGCGCCGGCCTTTCTCTGCCACAGCAGGAATTCCGCCTGGTCTTTGGCTCTTTGCGTATCCCGTGCATTCCCGCATTTGAATGTCATGTAAATACTATAATCTGCGAGGATCAGGCAAGTCCATAATTCCGTTATTTTTTTTCGGTGTTTCTCTTCCTTGACCTCGATGCATATCATCCGGCCGCCTTTAAGTGTCCCCACTATATCCGAGCTTGACTTGTTTGCCGGGCGCCGCCGGCCAGTACTGCTCCAGGCTGAGGGCAGCCCTATGGGGATCTCGTTAAGCCATACCGCATGCCCCTGTAAGTTCATCCACTCTACGATTAAACGCTGAGTATTAATTTCTGCCATCATTTCTCCTGTATTCTTCAGCTTTTTCTTTTGCAGCTTCAAGCGATTTTATGCCATATTCTACTGAGGGATATTCTCCTTGTTTCCTTGCTATGCGCACTGCATATCTATCGTCGGAACATGCTATAATATAAAATATCATGCTATTAAGACATCCTATCCATGTCCCGTGATTCTTCTTTTTTCTCCACTTGATTATACTAATCATTTGGGTTTTCCCCTTTCAGTATTTCTTCCATCGCGTTGTCTAGTGCATCGGTTATTTTTTGTCTTAGTTCAACCATTATTTGAATCGTCTGTTTTTTCTGCGGGGCAAGTTCCACAGTAACCGGCGGATCCAGCGTGGCTCCGCATACGCATTTTAGATTTTCATTCCATTTATGTTCGTGGTTGTTTTTATCTATGTATCTATCCATCTATGTCCGCCCTGTGTTTTACTTTCTTTATCTGCTGGTCGACTTGGTCCAGTAAATATTTTTTTTCTTCTCGTTCCGTCGCCAGTTCTTTCGCCTTGTTGACTTTTGTTTCGCAGTCCGCGCATACTCCTGTATCTGTAAGTTTGTTGTATTCCTTCTCGCACTTCGGGCACTGGACCCAGACTATGTCTTTTTCGATATCCTTCTTAAAGATTGGGGGTACCTCTCTCCATTTTATCTTTTTTAATCCTTCATCCATTGTTCTGCTCTTTTTGTCGCCTGTGTTTCCAGTCGCTTGCATTATTGGCAATCGCCATTAATGACCAGCTTACCATTCCCAGGCTATCAAATTTTGTTCCTAACTGGTCGATGCACACTACTACTGTTCGCCAGTCCTTCAATGTTTTTAATGCTAGCAGTGCGTATTTAGAGCATTTTGCAAAATTGTCCGCATTCCATTCTTTTATGGCATCCGGCTCTGTTATGTCTGGGTATTTTTTTATTCTATAAGCTAGAATTATACTTTGAATAGGTGTTAAGGTCTTGTCTTTAGTATTGTCTTTGTCTTTATCCTTGTCCTTATCCTTGTCTTTAACCCCTTGCTTGACCTCTAATTGACCTCTAATTGAGGTCAAGTCTATTCCGTTGATTAAAAGCTCATTCAAAATCGAATAATGGACTCTGTTTTTAGGGTTCAAATATTTGCCGTATTGAAAGGTTATAAACTCCTCGATAAACCAGCGACCATTTTTAAGGATTCGCACGCGCTTTTTCCCTATGTTAAATAGCTTCACCGCTAGCTCCAAATCCAGCTCTGAGCTCAAGACAAATTCCAGGGTCTTTTTGTTCGGCTTCCAGATTCCGGCGTGGTTACAGTAGTCCTTCAGGGCCATCCAGAACATGCGGTATTGCGTGGGCATATCCAGGAACCAGTCCTGATTCCATATATTCGTGTCATGAAAACGTTTAACCATGATGAAGCTCCGGTTCTGGCTCTCTCTCAAACAGCTCTCTTTGGCTGTCCTGGGGTGTGTTATCCCTCTGTAGGGACTGATAGGCTCTTAAAAGTGCGTTTCTGCGGTCACAAATGGCTTGCTGCTTGGCTTTGAGTTGCCCATCTGCGGCCTCAAGGTCCTCTATGGTCCGGACCATGAAGTATCCCTGGGTGTTTGTCCCGATCGGGACCTCCCCCTGGGTGACCATTTCCGCCACTGCCAGACGCATCTGCCGGTCCGATATGTCCTCTCCATTAGACAGTAGTAAATTCAGGAGTACAACCCGGGACATCGGATTCTTTGAATCCCTGGGTTTTAAAAATTCAAGTATGCGTTGCTGGATTGTCTGCATGAGGCTTCTCCTTTCTTGGTGCAGATGTCCGGTAGCGAACCGGACACCTGCGAACTACTTCCGAATTTTATTTGGTAACAACCCCATTTTCATACATGTTCGTAAGAATAGATGCCACTCGGCTTCTGATAATAATAACACGTTAATTCTGTCTAGCACATCCCTTCTTTTAGCCCTGCAATTATTTTGCAAGCGGTGTGCGGCTATGCAGAATTCAGCCTCCGTTTTTGCTTCATCTACCTCTTCACTAAACCCTAACAAATCTTGAACTCTTTCTTTCTTCTGTTGTAATGAATCCATCTATCCTCCCAATGCTTTTAATTCGCGTCTGTAATTCCAGGACCGTTCTTTCAGTGCATCGAAGTCATGCTCGGCTCGCTGGAATTCTTTGGTCTTTGAACGCCAGTCTGATTCCTTTGTTATGACTCCCAATGCGTCCTCATAAGTTTGTTGTGTAGCTATCGCCTTCAGGTCCTCGATCGTAGGCATGTGCATTTTCAGTGCTTTCATTCTTTGTTGCGCTTCGCCTTTGGGTTTCTTTATTATTATTTCCAGCTGCGCGTCTACCTTCGCCAGTACTTTTGCTTTTTCTACTTGCATGATCCTCGCTATCTCTTTCTCGAGGGCCAGCTCGGCTTTGCGGTATGCCTTGAGTGCTACGATTACCTCTTCTGCTTTTTTCTCTATGTATCCGGGCATTGATTTCATTCCCAGGTCTATCGATTGCTTATCTGATTGGTCTACCATTATTTTCTCCCTTTTATGTTTGAAAGTTTTCTATTTAATTCTTCTATTATTCTGTCTTTGTTACTCGCTTTCATTTTTAAAGTTATGAGTTCTTCTAATCTTTCCTTAGTTAAGGGGTCATCCTCTACTAATAAATTACCCTCACTATCCCAATACTGAGTTATAATTCTGATAGGATCCCCCTCAATTCCTTCTCCTCTTCTCAAAATATCTGTTACAATTACTTCGATTACCTTTGCTGAATTCATGATGCCTCCTTAACACACATAAACTTCCGCACCGGATATCTTCTGTATCTCGGTTTTAAATAATTTTTCATTGCTGTTGGTGCTGCTTAAATGCATGAGATATATTTGCTTGACTTCACTCAGGTCGTTTGCTTTTAACATTTCTATTAGATGCTCCAGGCTCATGTGGCTACGCAGGTCCCGCTTTGCCACTACCGGGTGCACGTACCCTTTCTCAATACTATTGTTGAGTGTTTCCGTGTCGTAGTTACACTCGACTGCAATCACCGAGAGATTATTGAATCTGTATTTTATATAAAACGTATCGGTTACGAATAATAGCTTTTCTCCTGTTATGTTTGATTGCAATAGAAATCCCAACGGCAAAGGCACGTCATGCTGGACATCAAAGGGTAACACCTTAAAGGTACCGATCTGCTCCTCTTTTAGGGCCTCTAATGCATGAATCCGGTGCCCTGTAAGACCGCAAGCCTCAATCGTGCCAGAGCTTGTATAAATGTCTATACCTGCGACTGCCAGGTCGCCAGCTGCCTTACAGTGATCAAGATGTGAATGACTCACAAGACAGGCGTCAATAGCAGACAGCTTGAATTTCAGTTTTTCTTTTATCTTTGCAATAGGAATACCGCACTCAATTATCAGATTTGTTTTGCCATCGCTGGCTGTGTAAAAGTTCCCGGTGCTTCCACTGGCGTAGGGGGTGAACTCTATCACGATGATCTCCTGCAGGGTCGCTTATTGTGTGCCTGTTCTAGCCTAGTCGCCCACCTGCAATTACCTGGCTCATAGTTCCCATCGTTGTTGATGCGTTCAATGGTTAGATTGTCGCGATGGCCGTGGAAAATAGCCCAGTTGTAGAACGCCATAAAGTTACTTCTCCACTCCAGGCATACCTTTATTCCGCGTCCGCCGTAGTTCTTGAAACCCTTTACTCTTGGATTACTACAACGCTGAATCATATTACCCCAAATGGAATGCAGTCTACTGCGGCATAGCCCGTGGGTTCGACTGTGATTTATCAGGATTTTTACGCTGAGACATCCACAACTTTTTGTGTGACCTTTTTTTAGATACTCGAGTCGCGTGGTTATTTCTTTCCCGCAGTCACAGACACATAGCACCATGCGCTTTTTGAATCCATGCCAGTCAATCGGCGCCGCTTCCCGGATTACCGTGAGTTCGCCGTATTGATCTCCAGGATTTATCTTGAAACGATTGATGTTTACTGAACCCCGCGTTCTCATAAAAAAGCCTCCTTCAGCCGAGAGTGCGCTCGGCCTCCAGAGGTTATTATTCTCATAAAAAAAGGCCTGCGCACTCAAACCATTTAAATTAACTACACTGTCATTATACATCTTATTTCTCCAATAGTCAATTAGAATCCTGGCTGATCCGATGATCCTGGTTTGTCCGGTACTTCCGGGGCAAATTCTATTTCTTCCTTCTCTTTCTTGTTCTCTTCCGGCTTCGGGTCCGGCTTCTTTTCCACTGCTGGGGCCTTCTCTTTTTCCTGCTCCGGCTTCGCGGGTGTTTCGGGTTTCACTGTTTCCGCTACAGGGATTTCTTTCGCGGGTTTGCTATCCGTGAACGATGTATCTATCACTTCGCCGTTTGCCTTCAGCTCGATCTCTGCGCGTGCCAGTGCTTCCGCCTGTTTTGTTTCTTTCAATCTCATGTGCTGGTAAGCGCCATCTATCTTCTCGGGATCCCGCGGAATATTCTTTGCGCTATAAACTTCACGCTTGACTGTTTTCAGGCACATCTCTTCGTACCAACCCTCTATCTTTTTTAGAGTGGGCGTGCCGTTTTTCCACTTTGTTTCAGTCCCTCCCCAGAACCGCGCCGATGCATATTCCGGTTTGCGTTTCAGGATATCCTTGATGGTCATCACGATGAGCTTGTTTTTCTTTGAATCCACATATTCGATGTAACCGAATCCTCCGATTAATTCACCACGGTCAAAAGGCTTGTTAACCTTGAAGTCATAGTTTTCGACGAGGTTGTCCTTGTTCTTTTTGAGCGGGCTGAAATCGTCTGTTGAAAATACTAAGTCGACGGTGACCGCTATTGGTTTCTCGACGGCGTATTTTTCTGCGATGTACTGGATGCCGTTGTAGCCTTTCATCAGCTCGAGGTCGTATTTATTTGTTTTGTTGTTTTTGTAGGGGATCGCATACAGATGGTTGTCCTGCATCATGTCCAGGCCCATCTTTGCTGTTTGAATTACGTCCATAGCCAGGTCGGGGAGATTGACGTTGCTCCAGGTGTACTCGAGCTTGTTATCGTATTTGTGGTCCTTGTTGTTTTGATTTTTCCTGGTCCTGTCTTTCTCAGCTTTCTTCAGCGTCCGGTCTATGCTGATAAAATATCCCTGTACCAGGTGTCGCTGAAAATCCGTGACCCGTACCTCTCCTGAAAACTGTCCACCAAATTGGTGTATCACCATTTTCGTGAACCGCTCGCTCATTGTTTCTTCCACCGGGTCAGTCGGTTTTAATATTTTCTTCTTACTTTTTTCTTCCATGACCTTTCCCTCCTCCTTTGTTTTTAGTAGCGGCTTTCTTTGTTACCTCGCTGTCAATTTCTATCCGTAGTTTCTTGTCTGGTTCGGATACCACCAGCCTGATAATCTGCGTGTCTATTTTTATCAGGGATGTTACTGCTTCGGCGTTGTCTACAAACACCGGGATCGCCATGTTCCAGTGACTTGATAATGTGGCGATAATTTCCAGGCCGGCGTTAATCCTGGCGGCGTTGTTTGCAAACACAAAGGGTACCAGCTGTCCTCCTTCAGATGGTATCATGACTTCGCAATCCTCTTTAATCCCGCCGTTAAGCTGCTCGATAAAAAGACGGAACCGAACGCACTTGAATTTGCCGTTGATGCGGTCGTTTAGCATACTCACCTTTGTCTTGACAAATAGCTCGCAGAGGAAAATGCCCCGCTC
>SDBT01003558.1_pt1 | contig 26871 bp, 28 predicted proteins | sample 2277101 | NCBI WGS metagenome assembly SDBT01 (sample SAMN10404973, study PRJNA504765) | marine sediment metagenome | isolation source: marine sediment core GS10_PC15, 103 cmbsf | place: Arctic Ocean: Southern Knipovich Ridge | collected 2010 | reverse complement strand
CGGGCAACAGTGCTGGTTAGAACTGTGCCACCGGCGGAGGGGGCTAGGAGAACACCGCTAGCGGCGAGGCCGCCACCGTGGGCGGGGGGCAGGACAACATCGCCAGCGGCGAATGCTCCACCGTGGGCGGGGGCGACAACAACACCGCCAGCGGGAACTCCGCCACCGTGGGCGGGGGGTACAACAACATCGCCAGCGGCGAAGATGCCACCGTGGGCGGGGGTAACACCAACGTCGTGACTGGTACCAGCGCCACCGTGGGCGGGGGCGAGAGCAACGAAGCCAGCGGCTCCTCTGCCACCGTGGGCGGGGGCTACCAGAACACCGCCAGCGAGGACTGGGCCACCGTGGGCGGGGGCCAGAGCAACACCGCCAGCGGCTTCTCCGCCACCGTGGGCGGGGGCTACCAGAACACCGCCAGCGGCTCCGGTACTGGCAATGGCTTTGCCACCGTGGGCGGGGGCGAGAGCAACCTCGCCAGCGCCGACTACGCCACTATCGGTGGAGGACAAACCAACGTCGTGTCTGGTACCAACGCCACCGTGGGCGGGGGTTACCTGAACACCGCCAGCGGCAACAACTCCACCGTGGGCGGGGGGAAGAGCAACAAGGCCAGCAACCAGTATGCCACCGTGGGCGGGGGTTGGAACAACACCGCCAGCGGTGGGACCTGGGGCAGCGCCACTGTAGGTGGAGGCAAGAATAACACCGCCAGCGACGCCTCAAGCACCGTCAGCGGGGGTGAGGGCAACACCGCCGACGGCGAAGTCGCCACCGTGGGCGGAGGCGCTAGCAACACTGCCAGCGGCATGAGAGCCACCGTGGGAGGGGGCCAGCTTAACACCGCCAGCGGCGGCTGGTCCACCATCTCTGGAGGCATGTACAATGTAGCAGATGGCAACTACAGCTTCGCCGCCGGGTATAAGGCCAAGGCCAATCACGATGGCGCCTTCGTCTGGGCAGACTCCACGAATACTGACTTCACCTCCACCGCCGACGACCAGTTCATGGTACAGGCCAGCGGCGGGATAACGATGTACACCAACAGCGGGCGCACCCTCGGGGTCAGGGCCCCCGCTGACGGCACTGCCTGGAGTTCGGCCAGCGACCGGGAGCTCAAGGAGAACTTCGCGCCCGTAGACACTCAAGAACTCCTGGCCCGCCTGGCCGAAAGCCCCATCACCACCTGGAACTATAAGTCCCAGGCCCCCTCCATCCGCCACATCGGTCCGATGGCGCAGGACTTCAACACGCTGATCGAGGGTCTGGGGGGTGAGGGTGAGAAATACATCAACACCCTCGACGCCGACGGCGTGGCGCTGGCTGCCATCCAGGGGCTCTACGAGCAGAACCAGACGCTGGCGGCGGAGAATGCTGCTTTGCGGGAGCACGTGGCGGCGCTGGACGACCGTATGGCGGCGCTGGAAGCCCAGTCGCGCGCCCCGCTGGGAAGCTGGGGACCACTTGGTCTGCTGTTCGGGGGGCTGCTGCTGGGCCTGGTGGTGGTCAGGCGCAACGACTTGGGAAAGAGGTGGCTACTATGATGAAACGCATCCTACCGTTTCTAGCGGTCGCCGCCTTGGCCATCATCGCCACGTCTGTCCTGGCGCAGACATCCAGCAGCTACGACCAGAGCTGGCACGTCATGGCAGGCGCGGGGGCGTCCGCCCGGTCCAACAGCTTCGTTGCCAATGGCACTTTGAGCCAGTTGGCCATCGGCGTCAGTCAGGGCAGCAGCTACAGGGCGGAGAGCGGCTACTGGTACGGGACACTACGCGCCGAACCCCCCGAACCTCCCATACCGGTTGGCGGGTTTATCGTTCCCGTGGGCAAGCTGGGGTTGTTGCTGCCGTGGATTGGCGTGGCTTTGCTGGTCGTGGTGGCTGGTGGAGCTTTGCTCATCTGGAGGCGCAGGAGTAGCAGTTAGCTCGAATGAGAGATGTTAGTGAGAGGGCGGTTTGGATCGCGAAACAAGCGAAAGGCCACGAATGGCGCGAAATGCTCTAGCGCACCAGCCGTGGCCTTTGTTTCTTTCCTAGCGCTTCGTTCTGTTACAGCACCTGGCGCTCGATCTCTTCGATGAGGAAGGGCAGGTTGGGGCGGGTGAAGCTTAGGTCGGGGGCTGGGACGCGATGATGTTTGATGTTGGGAGGAAGGTGCTTGTGGTGGGGATGGGTGCTGGCGAGGGTCAAGTCCTTGGGGTGAGGAAAAGAGTCGTACCAGTAAAATTTCTCTTTACCCGGATACGTCGCCCGGCAATACTCATTTGCAGCGGGGAAATCGGGATCGTCCGGCGAGATATGGGCACGAGAGACCTCGTAGCCATAGCCTTCGATGACTCCCAACTCGAAATTGAGGTACTCTTGCACGCAGAGGACCGCGCCCTGTTCGAAGATAAGCATCCCCTCTACCCGCCCGAAGAGCGCGCCAGAAGGGATGTAGACCAGCGTCGAACGGCGTATTATGCTGGGGTGACGTTCGGACAAGGCGTAGATGAACGCCTGGTAAGCCTCTGATGATGAGAGTGGATCAGGCATAAGCAGGTTCCAGGTTGACTTTGATCTGGAGAGCAACCGGCTGGCGGGCAATCAACTGGCGGTACTTCTCATTCAGGCTCAGCCAGGTTTCGTACAGAGCCAACCACTCGATAAACTCCATGCGGTACTCGTCCAGTGCGTCGAACTCTTCCAGATCACCACGCATCATGGCCGCGTGGAAGTCCTGGGACTTCACACCGAACTTGACTTCAAAGCGACCCAGTTCTGCTTCCAACTGGCGCATGTCTTTTAACAACTCATTCAGAGACATCTTCCATCACCTCCCTCAGTTCATAGGGGATCTATCGAGACCCGGTAGCATCAACTACTGACTTATATTATAGCATATATGGCTTCTGACTGCAACACAAGTTCGCAAATAGAAAGGAGACCGAGACAAATGGAAGAGACTACCCGACAGAACAGCATCAACCTCGCGCCCATTGGGCGAGTGATCAACGACATCGAATACCCAAGCCACGTCAAGTGGGAAACCATCACCTCCGAGGTGGTTATCGCCCCCCAGTTGGTGGAGGCCCTGGATGGAATAGATGGCTTCTCCCACATCGTGATCATCTTCTATCTGGACAAGGTGGACGAAGACCGGCACTCCCTGCTGAAGGTTCACCCTGAGAACAAAGAAGAGCTGCCGTTGGTGGGAGTGTTCGCTACCCGCAGTCCCGTCCGTCCCAATCCTATCGGGATCACGGCGGTGAAGCTGTTGGAGCGTGAAGAGAACGTCCTGAAAGTGCTGGGGCTGGATGCCTACGACGGCACACCCGTGCTGGACGTTAAGCCTTACCTGAGGCGGGGTGATCTGGTCAAAGAAGCCACCATGCCAGATTGGCTGCTCAGCCTGTGGGAGCTCCAGGATGGTGAACACTGAAGAAGCATGAGCCATCAGCCGCCATTTTGCCAGAGCCACTGAAACCTGGTATAATACTCACACCAGAGAAGAGGAGGCGGTAGAATGCGAATCAGAGACTTTGTGCCCAGCGATGCTCAACAGTTAGTGGAGATTCTGAAGGCCAATCAGCAATATGGACATCCCGAAATTGACGGCCCTGAGGCCATGCTGAGGGTGCAGCAGTGCCAGGCCGCCGAATTCCTGGTGGCCGAGGAGGACTACAGAGTAGTGGGGTTCATCAGAGGGGTGTACGATGGCTCCAGGGCTATCATTCATATCGCCTCGGTGCACCCCGACTACCAGCGGCGCGGCATCGGCAGGGACTTGGTGCGGGAGATAGCTGAAAGGTTCAAGCAGCGTGGAGCCTCCTCTTTAGCTGTGACCGTGCCCGGCGAGCTGGGCTTCTGGAAGAAAGCTGGCTTTCGGCAGACCACCCGCATCATGTTCGCCTACCCCATTGACGACGTCCTCGGCTGATCTGACCGCTAGAGCGCGGACCCGGTAAGCCAAAAAAGAAGAGCCTCGCCCCGATTGCTGGGGGCGAGGCTCTTTGCAACTACTGCTTTGCGAATGTTTGACAGCCACTCCATTTTGCTGTATAATTGGAGTAACTGGAGGTGAATCATGGCAGTGAAAGCGAAACAACGAGACAAAGTTCGAGTGCAAGTAGACCTGACCACAGCCGAGGCCACCTTGCTGGAGCTTTTGCAGAGCCGCCTGTCAGTCCGTTCGCGGGCCGATCTGCTCCAACAGGCTTATGGCACCTTCCTCTGGATCGTGGACGAAATGCTATCGGGGCGACGCATCGTCAGTGTCGAAGCGGAGATGCTTAATCAGTTGGAGAGGTTCAAAGAACTGATCGTGCCAGCGGTGGAGCCATTAGTCTTTGGGCACTATCAGTACCTAGTCACCCGCCCGGAGAAAGGACGGAAACAGCCCTACCTGAAAGGGCGAAACATGACAGTGGGGCAATTGGTGTACAAGATGCGAGCCAACCAATTGAGTGTCGAACAGGCAGCCGAGGACATGGACCTGCCAGCGAGGCAAGTCATGGAAGCCGTCGCCTACTACCAGGTCCACCGCGACCTCATTGAGAGCGAGATGGAGGAAGAAAAGCAATACCTGCTCTCTCAGGGACTTGAACTTGAGCCTCGCACTGTACCTCGATGACTGCGCCTTCTCCCACGAATTGAGACGATTGCTGCTCAAAGCCGGACACGATGTCGAGACCCCCGCCGATGTACATCCCCCACTCACCGGTGAGGACGATGCAGCTCACCTTGCTCACGCCAAAGCAGTCGGCTGTGTCATTCTCACCTTGAACCCGAGAGACTTCAAGGAACTGCACGACCAGGATCCCGATCACCCTGGCATCCTCGCTGTATACCAGGATAGCGATTCGTCCAAAGACATGGGCTATCAAGAGATCGTACAGGCGATTTCCAATTTGGGGAGCACCGGCGTCTCCATTGTCGGAGGGTTTTGGTCACTCAATGCCTATCGTTGGCAAGAATAAGAAAGAGCCTCGCCCTGGTTGCTGAGGGCGGGGCTCTTTCGTCTGGTCAAAGATTCGATAGGCCATCGGCGATGGCTTCGGCCTCCTCCGTCATCTGAGGGTCGAGGTCTTCGATCTCGACCCGCTGGCAGTCGACCGCTTCCAAAGCCCCTTCGGATCTGGACTTGAGCTCCCTTGGTATTTATGGTAGAATACCATCCACGATTACGAAATCCATTCAGTGCGTGGACTTCACTGAATTGAGGCCGTGCCCATGCCTGGGTCGGCCCAGGCTAAACTAGGTCTTGAGGTATTACCCGAACAATGCCTTACCCTGCTGAACCGACCATCTCAGTTATCATACCGGTGCACAACGGCGGCGAGAATTTCCGCAAGTGCCTTTCGGCCCTCATCGAAGCAGAGCCTCCTGCCAACGAGATTATCGTGGTAGCCGATGGGGACACGGATGGTTCCGGACGGCTGGCCGAGGGATTTGGCGCCCAGGTGCTGATCACGCCCACTCCCGGTGGGCCGGCACGGGCGCGGAACCTAGGGGCGCGCACAGCGTGGGGCGATATTCTCTTTTTCGTGGATGCTGACGTGGCCATACCTCCGGATGCCCTGGGCCAGATTACGGCCGCTTTCAGCCGTGAGCCGTATCTGGCAGCCGTTTTCGGGTCGTATGATGACACGCCAGCAGCGACCAATTTCCTGTCGCAGTACAAGAACCTGTTCCACCACTACGTTCACCAGACGGCACGCGAGGAGGCGTCCACCTTTTTTGGTGCTTGCGGGGCCATCCGCCGGGACGTCTTTCTCGCCCTGGGGGGCTACGACGAAAGCTACCGTCAGCCCTCTATCGAAGACATCGAGTTGGGCCACCGGCTGAAGCAGGCCGGTCACAGAATACGGCTTTGTAAGACGTTGCAGGTCAAGCATTTGAAGCGCTGGGGAGTGGTCTCGTTGTTGAAGGCCGACTTTTTGCATCGCGCCTTGCCGTGGACCCAGTTGATCCTGCGGGATCGCCGGTTCATCAATGACTTGAACCTGCGGCTCTCCAATCGCGTCAGCGTGATGTTGACCTATGGGCTCCTGGGTGCTTTGGTAGGAGCGTGGAGGTGGCCCGGCTCTTTAGCCCTCGCCGGTGCGCTGAGCCTGTCGCTCCTGGCGCTCAATGCACCGCTTTATCGTTTCTTCTGGCACAAGCGCGGGTTGCGTTTTGCCGTACAAACCATCCCGTGGCACTGGTTTTACTATTTCTACAGTGGCCTCGCCTTCGCCATCGGCGTAGCCCGCTACCTGTCTCACAGGTGGAGACCATTCAGAGCGAGTTTGCCACTGGGTCGGGGAGAGTCGTGTGGCACAGCTAGAGACTCGGAGTTACGCTGATGGAACATTGCCCTGTCGTCATCGTCGGTGCCGGCCCGGCCGGCCTGACTGCTGCCCATGAGCTAGTCAGGCGAGGCATCCGGCCTCTCGTGCTAGAGAAAGCCGGCAAGGTCGGTGGGCTGGCGCGCACCGAGAGTTACAGGGGCTATCGCTTCGACATCGGCGGCCATCGCTTTTTCACCAAAGTTGAAGAGGTGCAGCGGCTCTGGGAACAGATGCTCGGCGAGGATTTTCTCAAGGTACCCCGCCTTTCGCGCATCTACTACCGTGGTCGCTTCTTCGACTATCCTCTCGACCTCCCCAATACCCTCTCCAACCTGGGCATCGTCGAGAGCTTGCTCATCCTCTTAAGCCACCTTAAGTCACAGATACGGCCCTACCCCGAAGAGGAAACTTTCGAGCAGTGGGTGACTAATCGCTTTGGCCAACGCCTCTACGAGACGTTCTTCAAGACCTACACCGAGAAAGTGTGGGGTATTCCTTGCCACGAAATCCAGTCCGAGTGGGCCGCTCAACGTATCAAGGGCCTGTCGCTGACGACAGCGGTGGCTAATGCCCTCCTTGGCACCAATCAAGCCAAGTCCTTGATCAATGAGTTCCACTATCCTGTTTTGGGGCCGGGGATGATGTGGCAACGGTTTCGTGAGGTAGTCGAGGACCACGGCGGGCAGGTACTGCTCAATACTCAGGCCATTCGCTTCCGACGAGAAGGCCATCATATCAAGAGCGTCGTTGCACGACGCGACGACCGAACAATCGAGATAGCCGGAGAACACTTCATCTCCAGCATCCCCCTGACCGAACTCATCGCCCGGCTCGATCCTCCACCGCCAGCCGATGTGTTGCAGGCGGCGGGCAAGCTCAACTATCGGGCCTTTATCATCGTGGAACTCATCGTTGACCAGGCCGACTTGTTTCCCGACAATTGGATATACGTTCACAACCCAGAGGTCAAAGTGGGGCGCATCCAGAACTTCAAGAACTGGAGTGCTGCCATGGTCTGCGACCCGCAAAAGACAGGCCTGGGCATGGAGTATTTCTGCAACGAGGGGGATGATCTCTGGACGATGCCCGACGCCGAACTCATTGCATTGGCCACCGACGAATTGGCTCTTTTGGGGTTAGCCAACACCGAAGATGTGGAGGACGGGGTTGTGCTCCGCCAGCCCAAGGCCTACCCGGTGTACGACAGTGAGTACCACGAGCAACGACAGGTGCTCAAGGATTTCTTGCTGACGATTGACAACCTACAAACGATTGGTCGCAATGGGATGCATCGTTACAACAATATGGACCATTCGATGCGCACGGGGATACTGGCGGTACAGAATATCTTGGGTGCAAATCATGACTTGTGGGAGGCAAATGAAGAAGATGGGTATCTCGAAGAAGACAAAGAGGTCAGAGCCAGGCAGCCCATTCCTGAAGAAGTTCTGGCCCGGACATTCGCCAGGCTGGATAAATCGGCCTTCGGCATCGCCGTAGGATCTGTCTCAGGACTGCTCGTGTTCTTAGCCACCGTATGGCTGGTTGTGAAAGGCGGCGACGTTGTGGGCTCCAACCTCAGCCTGCTCGGGCAGTATTTTCTGGGTTACACGGTGACGGTCAAAGGGGCTTTCATCGGATTGGGTTATGCTTTAGTCTGCGGCTTCTTGTTCGGGTGGCTATTTGCATATCTTCGAAATCTCTTTCTTGCCTTCTACGTCTATCGCGTGAGGAAGAGAGTCGAGTTGCTCTCACTCAGGGACTTTCTTGACCATTCGTGATTCGTTCAGTGACGAGAGGAGGTCGGACCGTGAACAGGGACGAAGCGCAAAACGGGGAAGCAGAAAATCTGTTTGGCAGTATCCTATGGCTCAACGCCAAGGCTCTGGGACTCGTTCTTGGCTTGCTGAGTGGGCTGGCCCTATTCATCGCCACAAACTGGCTCGTCATCAAAGGGGGCGAGCCGGTAGGCCCCCGCTTGAGCCTCTTGAGTCAATACTTCATTGGCTATAGAGTCTCGTTTCTGGGGAGCTTCATCGGATTTGCCTATGCTTTTGCGGTGGGTGGTGTGAGTGGGGCGTTGATTGGGTGGATCTATAACAAGGTTGTTGGTCTGATGGTGTGAAACCGGCAGACCATTGGTTGCAACGAGGTGTATCGTTACAACAACCAGAATCACTCGATGCTCACGGGGATGCTGGCGGTCAGAAATCTGCTGGGGAGGATAACGATTTGTGGAGGGTGAATACTGCCGCTCCTACTACGAGGAAGTGAAGAGGAGAATCCAACGATGAGTCTTCTGGCTGACATGAAAATGTACGCCCGCTTCGCCTGGGGGCTGCGGGGCTTCCTCCGCCACACGATCACCCTTGAGGAGGCCAAAGCCATCGTACGGGAGCGCTTGGAGAAGCGAGACGAGAACTTCCTGCGTTTGATCGAGAAGGGCGTCTTCGGCTATCCACGCAGCCCGTATCTGCCCTTGCTAAAGCTGGCCCAAGTGGAGTTAGGCGACATCCAGAACATGGTGCGGGACAAAGGATTGGAAGACACCCTACGCGCATTGCGGGAGGCCGGGGTCTACATCACCTTCGAGGAGTTCAAAGGCCGTGAGCCCATCGTGCGGCATGGGCAGGTCATCCCCGTGCAAGTGCGGGACTTTGACAATCCTTACCTGAGCCACTACTACCAGGCCGAAAGTGGGGGGACCACCGGTGCCGGGACACGGGTTCCGACGGACCTGGATCACAAGACCGCCCAAGTCCCTCTTCTCATGCTAACCTACGATGCCCACGGCATCCTCGACGTACCGACAGCCCTCTGGTATGGCATCCTCCCCGACGCCACCGGCATCGGCAACATCCTGACCTTTGCCCGCCTTGGAAACATTCCTTGGAGGTGGTTCTCACCCATCACGAGCCAATATCTGAAACCCTCTTTCAAGCACCGTCTCGCCACCCAGTCCATCATTGTCATGGGACGACTATCTGGTATACCCATCCCCTGGCCCCAGCCGGTGAGCCTCGACCAGGCGACGGTTGTGGCCCGTTGGGCGGCCAAGACCCTAGAGGCCCACGGTGCATGTCTGATCCGTACCCACGTCAGCATGGCGTTGCGGGTGTGCATCGCCGCGCGGGAGGAAGGGCTGGACCTCACGGGGGCTACCCTCATGGGTGGCGGGGAGCCCCCCACACCGGCAAAAGTACGGGAGATCATTCGCACCGGCGCGCGCTGGGTGCCCACATACTTCTTCGTTGAGGCGGGCGCTATTGGTCTGGGCTGTGCTAAGCCGGCCGACCACAACGACCTGCATTTCCTAAAGGACACTTTAGCCCTCATCCAGTACGCGCGCCAGGTGCCTAGATCGGAGATCACTGTCCATGCTTTCTGCTTCACAACCTTGCTGCCCACAGCACCCAAGCTGCTGCTGAATGTAGAGAGTGACGACTACGGCGTCATCGAAAGCCGAGCCTGTGGGTGCCGGCTGGAGACCTACGGCTTCACGGAGCACCTGCGTCACATCCGCAGCTTCCGCAAGCTGACCGGCGAAGGGGTGACCCTGGTGGGCAGCGAGATGGTCCGCATCCTGGAGGAAGTGCTGCCAGCTCGCTTCGGGGGCAGCCCACTGGACTATCAATTGCTCGAGGAGGAAGACGAGGAGGGATTCACCCGGCTCAGTCTGCTGATTAGCCCCAAGGTTGACATTGCCGATGAAACGGAAGTGATCGAGATTGTGCTAGAAGCCCTGGGGCGAAGCAGCGTTGCCGCCAACTTAGCTCGAGCCATCTGGAGTCAGTCTAAGACTCTGCGGGTCAAGCGGATGGAGCCCATCTGGACTGCGCGGGGCAAGCTGATGCCTCTGCACCTGACACGCCGCTCTGAGCCTCCAACGGATGCTTCCTCGGGTTCATCATCTGCTCCCTAATCCTTGATCCTGTTGAAAGGCACGCCAAAGACCGATAGACGATGTATATCTATTTGCAATCCGCAGTATTCACAATTACGTGGGAGGAAAACAATGATCACCCATTGTCGAAAACATGTCATACCCATCTTTCTTGCCCTCTGCCTGCTCCTACAAGGCTGCGCATTCCCTGGAGGAGAGCAGCGCGAGCCGGAACCGGTAACGCTGAAAGTGGCCCTCTTCCCATATATCTCCTACGCCCCCTTCTCCATTGCCGAAAAGGAGGGTTATTTCGCCGAGCAGGGGATTCAGATTGAGTTCGTCCAGATGGGCTTCGCGAACACCACTCCGGCTCTGGCCCAGGGCGAACTAGACGTGACGGCGGGGTTCATCAGCGCTGGCACTCTCAACGCCATGGCGCGGGGTGCCAGGCTCAAGATTGTGGCCGACAAAGGCTATATCGCTCCCACTGGCTGTGCTTCCACTGCCCTCACGGCTCGGCGGGCTTTGGTGGAGGCTGGAGAATTGGAGAACCCGGCGCAACTGAAGGGCCGGCGGATTGTCATGGATCCAGCAACTGTCGAGGGCTATTACGTGGAGAAGCTGCTCAGCACGGTCGGTCTAACGCTTGAGGACATTGAGATCGTGGATATTCCCACTCCAGCGGAACTTGAAGCCCTGGAGAAGGGCACAGTAGACCTCACAGCCTCGTCAGAGCCCTGGGTCACCCGTCTAGTACAGGCAGGGCACGCGGTTCTCTGGAAACCGGCCTCGGCGTTGATCCCAGACTTCCAGTTTGCATTCGTTCTGTACGGCCCCACGCTCCTTGATGAGAGCCCTGATGTAGGAAGGCGCTTCATGGTTGCTTATTTCAAGGCAGTGCGGCAATACAACCAAGGGAAGACAGAGCGCAATCTGGAGCTCCTGGCTGAGTTCACCGGACTAGAGCAGGAACTTCTGACACAGGTTTGCTGGCCGCAGTTCCGCGACAACGGCGAGATCAACGTGCAAAGTGTGCTCGATTTCCAGGCCTGGGTGGTGGAAAAGGGGTATCTTGACAGCCCGGTCACGGAAGAACAATTCTGGGACCCCAGCTTTGTCGAGTACGCCAACGAGGTTCTGGGCGCATCGTCTCAATGATTTCGATTAGTCCGATGGGATTCGAGTGTCAGCATCTCTCCAAAGCATACCAGACCCGGAACGGAGTCGTCATCGCCCTGGAGGATGTGAACTTCAACGCCGGCGAACGGGAATTCGTCTGTGTCGTTGGGCCGAGTGGATGCGGCAAGACGACGCTGCTCAAACTGATTGCCGGGCTGCTGGAACCCACCTCGGGGCGGATCGTCTTCGCTGCGGAGCCGCCCGACGACCGGCCTCGCAGCGCGCTGGTGTTCCAGGAGCACGGCCTCTTTCCCTGGATGACGGTGCTGGACAACGTGGCCTTCGGATTGGAGATGCAGGGCATGGGGCAGCAGGAACGCCACCGCCGGGCGCGGGCCTTCATTGAGAAGGTGGGGCTGGAGCACTTTGTCAACAGCTATCCGCACGAGTTGTCGGTTGGGATGCGCCAACGGGTGGGCATCGCCCGGGCCTTCGTGGCCGATGCCCCAATGCTGCTGATGGACGAGCCCTTCGGCTCCCTGGATGCGCAGACCAGACGTGTGCTTCAGGAAGAGTTGCTGAGGCTGTGGAAGGAGCACCAGAAGTTAGTCGTCTACGTCACCCACGATATTGAGGAAGCGGTACTGCTGGGCGATCGGGTGCTGGTGATGACCGGCCGGCCCGGGAGCATTCGCGAGGAGATTCCCAGCCCGCTCCCCCGACCCCGGGACCTGTCGGCCAGCGAGCAACCGGAAGTTATGGAGATCAAATGGCACATCTGGAAGATGCTCGAAGAGGAAGTGCGCAAGAGCCTGTGGATACCCAACTGAAAAGGGGCCGTCGCCTGGCTTGGCCGCGCCTGGAGCGGTGGCTGCCCGCTGCGGTTGTCGCCGTGGCTCTGGCGATCTGGGAGTGGCGGGTCCGCACTGGCGGGCTATCCGCTCTCTTCTTCCCGGCCCCCTCGACCATCGCCCGGACCCTCGCCCGGTTGGTCACCAGCGGCGAACTGGCGACCCACCTGAGTGCCACGCTGTCGCGGCTGTTTCTAGGATTCGCACTTGGCGGCTTGCCTGGCCTGATCCTTGGGCTGGCTATGGGTTGGTCGCGCCGACTGCGCGCTATCTTTGATCCCCTCATTGCCGCTACCCACCCCGTTCCCAAGATCGCCGTCTTGCCGCTGATCATGATCATCTTTGGCATCGGCGAGTCCTCCAAGATAGTCGTGGTCGCAGTGGCGGTGTTCTTCCCCATGTTGATTAACACCATGGCCGGGGTGCGGCAGATCAGTCCTATCTACTTCGAGGTGGCCAAGAACTACGGGGCCAGCTTGTTCAGAGTTCTCACTCGCGTCGTTGTACCGGGCAGCCTGCCTTTGGTGCTGACTGGCACGCGCCTGGGGCTCAACACCGCGCTAGTGCTCACCATCGCCGTCGAGGTGGTGTCCGCCCAGGAGGGGCTGGGCGAGATGATCTGGTTTGCCTGGGAGACTCTGCGCACAGAGGAGCTCTACGCCACCCTGATTGTGACTGCCGCTTTGGGCATTAGCTTCAACCTCATTCTCCAGCGTCTGACGGCGCGCCTTGTGCCCTGGCAGGTGGAGCGGGAGACTTGACTGCAATGGCTGCCTCCATGCCCATCTTGACCTTTCATGCCCTCGACGACCGGTCGTCCGTCATATCTTTCTCGCCACGAGTGTTCCAGCGTGGCATGGCCAAGCTGCACGTGAGCGGGTATCAGACGCTGAGCCTGCTGGAAGCGGTGGATTGCCTGCGCCGGAGTGTACCTTTCCCGGACCGTTCCTTCGTGATCACGTTCGACGACGGCTACCAAACCGTGTATGACGAGGCGTTTCCGATGTTGCAGTACTATGGCATGTCGGCCACGGTCTTCCTCACCGTGGGAGAAAAGGGGACGGCGAAGCCGAGTGGTCAGTTGCCGTCTCTCAATGACCGTTCAATGCTGACCTGGCGCCAGATACGGGAGATGCAACAGTGGGGAATCGCCTTCGGCGCTCACACGCTCACCCATCCCGACCTGACCCATTTGCCCTTCGCCCAGGTTGAAGCTGAGGTTCGTGGCTCGAAGGCGATCATCGAGGACGCACTGGGAGCTCGCGTGCACTGCTTCGCCTATCCTTACGGTCGCTATGACCATCGGAGCTGCGAGATCGTGCAGCAGCACTTTACCTGCGCCTGTTCCGACGAGCTGGGCCTGATCAACGCGAGCAGCGGCCCCTACGCCCTCGAACGCGTGGACGCTTACTATCTCCGCAGCGATCGGTTGTTTGATGTGATGTTGACGAAGCTGTTCCCGTGGTACATCCGGGGGCGTAGTATCCCGCGCCGACTCCGGCGCACTTTTAGACACAGATAAAGGGGTGCTTGTTGAAAGCGAAAAGCAGCACGTTACACCTTCTGCGCTATGAAAAGCCCTATCGGGAGGAGGTTTTCGCATTTCAGCGAACAGTCCACTCGGCCATCGAAAGTGAGCGCCTGATACACCAGTGGGACTGGAAGTACGATGCCAATCCCTTCAACCGTCACCCTGAGCCGTATATCCTTTTGTTGAAAGACGGCACCAAAATCATTGGAATGCTGGGCTCAATTCCCCTGCGGGTGTCTGTCGGTGGTAGAGAGTGCTGGGTTGCCTGCGCCTGTGACTTGGTAATCCATCCCGAGCATCGTGGTCGAGGATTATCGCGGCAGATCTTCGTGCAGCACAGAATCGACCATCCAGTGGTGTTCGGTTGGTTGAATGAACTCTCGTTTCGGTCCATACGCCCCATAAGCACTGCGCGCAGTGCTCGCCTGACCCCCCTGGTGAAACCGCTAGATTTCGGCCCTCTGCTTCAGCTTGCAACCGGCAACCGATTGCTCAGCCACTGGGGCGGCCTCTTAGCCGCCGCTGCACGACGCCTAACTCGCCCCTTACGGAGGCAACCGGCTCTTCCAGGTGTGACCATCAATCAGGTAACCAGCTTCGACCAGCGGGTCGATGTCCTGTGGCAGCGAGCATACCAGGATTATCCAGTGATGGTCGTCCGGGATCAGCGGTATTTGAACTGGCGCTTCGTCTGTCGCCCCGACGCCAAATACACCCTGCTGATGGCGACGAGGGGCCCAGATCTCGCAGGCTATCTGGTTCTGCGGCTGACCGAAAGGGGTGGGTTACGGCGGGGTTATCTGGTCGATTTTCTGGTGGAGAACAAATCTTCATCACTATTGGCGCTACTCGTTGAAAAAGCAGTAGAGTCCCTTCGGAAACAACGCGTAGCAATCGTCAGTTGTCTGGCAACTACGCCGTTCTGTCGGCGGACTTTGTATCGTCAGGGTTTCTACCCGTGGCATTGGGGCCCGCATGGGTACTTTCATCCGCATGTCGTCCAGCCTGACCCGGCATTGCAAGTCTTTCGAGATGCGCGACAATGGTTTTTGACCATGGGTGATGGGGACCTGGAAATGGCTTTCTGAAAGAATCAGATGATAGATCGCCCGCTCCGCTTTTGTATGATCACGACGTTCTATCCACCCTACAACTTTGGTGGGGATGGGATCTTCGTGCACCGGCTGTCCAACGAGCTGGCGCGGCGCGGCCATCGGGTGGATGTGATCCACTGTATTGATGCTTACCGCCTTCTGGCCCGCCAGGAGCCGGCGAGGACCTATGACGATCACCCCAACGTGACCGTGCACGGGCTCAAGAGCCGCTTTGGCTTTCTCTCTCCGCTGGCCACCCAACAGACGGGTTTCCCGTTCTTCAAGTCGGCCCGCGTCCGGCAGATCCTGGACAAGGGCTTTGACGTCATCCACTATCACAACGTCTCGTTGGTCGGCGGCCCCAAGATCCTGGAGTATGGGCAGGGCATCAAGCTCTACACCATGCACGAATACTGGCTGGTTTGCCCCACCCACGTGCTATTCAGATTCAACCGCGCGGTCTGCACGCGACCGCATTGCTTCCTCTGTAACCTGGCTTACAAGCGCCCGCCGCAGTGGTGGCGGTATTCCGGCCTGTTGGAATCCGCGGTCAAGCACGTGGATGTCTTTATCTCTCCTAGCCGTTTCAGCAAGGACAAGCACCAGCAGATGGGACTCGACGTCCCCATCGTATATCTGCCCAATTTTATTCCAGCGACGGAGGCCACGTCGCCAGCATCCGGATGTGCCATTGGCGAGACACCGGAAGAGCCGTACTTTTTATTTGTGGGACGCCTGGAAAAGCTCAAGGGCCTGCAGACCCTCATCTCCATCTTCCGGCGCTACCGTAAGGCGCAGTTGCTGATCGCTGGCACGGGCAGCTACGAGCCTCGGTTGCGGCAGTTGGCCGAGGGCAGTGTCAACATCCAATTCCTGAATCATGTGGCCGGCCGGCAATTGCAAGCCCTTTACAAACAGGCTGTGGCTGTGATTGTGCCGTCCGTATGCATTGAGATCTTTCCTTTGGTGATTATCGAGGCCTTCAGACAGCAAACCCCGGTTATTGTGCGGAACCTGGGTGGGCTGCCAGAGATCATCGAAGAGAGCGGCGGCGGATTTGTCTACGACACGGAGGAGGAACTGGCGGCAACGATGGACCAACTGTTGGCGGATCCGTCATACCGGCGCGAGCTGGGCCTGCGTGGCTATCAGGCCCAGCAACAGAGATGGACGGCCGAAGCGCACCTGGAGCGTTACTTTGCGTTGATTCAGGAGATCGCCACCGCATCGACCAACCGTTCGTCTTTGGAAGAACTACCTCTAACAGGCAAAATGGAAGCGAGCAGTACAAATGATTGAAATTGTTGAAAATCCGTCTTTCAAACCCAATGATTTCGACCCCTGGGAAAAGAAGCCCGGGATCTCTGCGATCGTGCGTTTGAGGAATGAGGCGGATTATTTGGAACAAGTTCTCGACTCAATTCTTCCCTTTTTTGATGAGTTCGTGATCGTCTACAACCAGTGCTCTGATCGAACCCCGGAAATCGTCGAAGAGTTTGTGAGCAAAGATCCGCAACGGGTAAGAGCCTTTCATTACTTGCCTGAAGTGTTCCCGCAGGGCAGTGAACAGCATCGCATGCTTCCGGCCAACCATGTGAGCAGCATGGTTCATTATGCCAACTTCGCCTTGAGCAAAGCTTCCCATCAGATCTGTGCTCTGTGGGATGGGGACATGATCGCTGCACCCGATGCGCTGGGGCAAGTGATGGATCGGCTTCGCAGTCTGGAGCCCCGGACGCTTTCCCGGTGGTTGTCGCCATGGACGTTGGGTTATTGGTGGTTCAAGGGGGTGAATCTATGGGATCAGGATGGTAAGGTTTTCGTGGTCAAGTCGTGGCCAACGTCAGGAAGCAGAAAGGATCATGGATTCTGGCCAATTGGACGCAGGTACATTTTTCGAAAATATCGCGTAAGCCTGTACTTGAGAACAAGGTGGTTCATACCTACATTGGTTGGATTTATGTTTTTCCACGTGAAAGGGATGAAAAAGGACAGAGGCATTGGTGTCTATCAATTCGAAAAGAACCCCAATTCACTGTGCAAAAAGCCTATTGAGAAAGCCTGGACCAATCCTGAACTCATCACTTTCGAGGAGTATTGCCAGATCGAGCCGGCAGCCCGCAGCTTGCCCAGCCCTGAATCGCTAGAAATCCAGCCTGTGCGAAGCTAGTTGCAGGAAAGGAATCACCAAGAATTCGACATACGTTGATAATGTAGATAATGTAGGGATGAGAGAGATGATCGCGTTTGATAGCCAGAAGAAGCATCATAGTGGGATTGGGAATCTCATGTTTCAATATGTTTTTACTCGAATGACAGCTCGTCGTCTGGGTGTAAAATTCTATTTCTCAGAATGGATAGGAGATAGAGTGTTTTGCCTAAATGATGAAGACGAAAGATCCACAATTGTTACAGGTGTCTATAAGAAATATGAACAACCAAAAAACAACTGCGGGTTCACTGAAGATGCGTTGCGAATAACGGATGGAACCGATATATACGGCTTTTTCCAGTCAGAAAAATACTTCCTGGACAAAGACCTGGTAAGGGAATGGTTTTCGTTTAGAGAAGAATCAATAATCTCCGTAAGAGAGAAGTACCTTCATCTTGATTTTTCAAGAACAGTTAGTCTCAATTTTAGGTTTGGGGAAAAAGTGAGACTCCAAGATATGTTCGTTATCGCAAACCTTGATTATTATGTTAGAGCATTGTCATATGTCAATAATAGTGAAAACCTGTTAGTTGTCTCTGATGAGGTAGATCGTGCCAGAAGAATTGCCGAGAAGTTAAGCGGGAACATCGTTTATGCGGATGATACTAAGGGCCATGAGGATCTTTATCTAATAAGTTTGTGTCACGACAACATATGTTCGACTTCTACGTTTAGTTGGTGGGGAGCCTGGCTCAACAACTATAGTGATAAGGTTGTCGTTTGCCTCAAGGAGTGGCTTCGACCTGGCTATCATGAGCATCGAAATCAAACTTGTGATGGATGGATCGAGATCAGAACAGTCAACCCAATATTCGGACACTATTATATGGTGCGTCCATTTGCAAAAATATATCGGACACTGGATACACTGCGACAGAAAACCAGAAAACTTGTCCAGTAAGGAAGACACAAAGAGTGCTTGCTTCAGTTCAAGCTTACCTGAATGCTAGATTTGTCCGCCACCCAGGCCTGGAGATTGAGGATGGAGATAGAAACACAAAGATTGCTGACACATAACAGTGCCGGAGCTGAGGGCGCTGCCGCGCTCCTGGTGACCGCCTGGGTACTTGGCACGCAAGCAAGTTCAGAGAGACTCGAGTGTGGCTGCTTCGCTGCCCATGGGCCCGCATTGCACCTGGTCGGTCACACGTAGGCATGCCGGTATTATGAACATAGACGAAGCGGGCAAGCAAACTCTATCCGGTAGACACGCTCACCAGAGCGGCATGATCGTCGAGGTGCAGGTCACAGTTCGCAACGTCGGGCTGTTGCTGGCGCGAGGTGCCGCACTTGATGGGGCCAGACGTATATGGCCGATACGTGCTGGTTACCTCTCTGTCCAAAGGGAGAATCGGTTATGTGGTTAAGAGAACTCCTTCGACAAAGGAGGAGTCGCAATCAACTATGGCGTGGGCATGATCTGATGACCAAAGCCGAGTTCATCGTGATGAAGATCCAGCACTATGTGCTATCGGGCGCGCGTCATTTAGATATAGCCTGTGGGGGCGGCCAGATTTTACGTGCATTTGGTAGGATTGGTTGTAAAAGCGTGGGAATTGAGTTGTCTGAACAGCGTTTGGCAAGATGCAGGCAGCAAGATCGGCCAGTTGTCCGCGCCGACATGAATGCCGACCTTCCCTTCAAAAACGCAACCTTCGACGTGGTAACCCTTATCTCCACGATTGAGCATGTCCTACACCCCAGCGCATTGATTGAAGAGATCAATCGCATCCTATCACCCAGTGGTCTAATCATTATCCAGATCCCAAATCCTTTTTTTCCGATAGATTTGCACTATTTTCTGCCCCTCTATGGCTATTTTCCCTCATCCATCCAGAAAATGTATCGAACGCTCATTGCCGGACAGAAGTATGCTATTAGCTACTATACCGCTCAAGTCTCTAAAAGAGACTTGGCAACGATGTTCGCTGAATACACACGGGTACACGCCCAAGACATCGTGTACCCCATAGAGGTCGCTCCCAATTGGCTCAAGCCTTTTTACAGCTTTTACAAGAGATCCAAGTTATGCCGCCTTTTCCCGACCGGCCACCTGTTTGTCTATCGTAAAACCCAACACATCTCCACCAGGTAGAGAGGGCAGTGATCAGGCTGTGACTGCCTCCTGCATCTTCACGCAGAACAGGTTTGTCTCCCGTCAAAGTAGCATGATCGCTGAAGCGTGGGGCATGGTGCGCAACGCCGGGTTCCTGCTGGCGCGCTGCTGGGCGAGTTGACGGAACAGGACCGGGCGTTTGCCCGATCACTGTTGAGGCGCCAGCGGGCTCGCCCACCGTCGCTAGCTGAGCAGGCGCCATAAACGGGGGTACAAGACCAGAATGCGTATTTCTGAGCGACTCGCACAAACGCGGAACTTGCTGGCAGCCATGGCGTCGCTTCAAGTGCTGTGGCTGGTCACGCTGTGGATGACGGGGGGCACATCCAACTGGAGGAAGCTCCCGATTCTCCTTGTCTACAGTGTTGTCGTCGGCGTAGCGATTGACCGCTTGCCGGCCGGCTTCGTGTCCAGGATCAGGCAGCTCAGAGGACGTCTTATCCAAAGCGAGAGATTCCTGATTCTGACTCTGTGCGGGGTAGCCTTGATCGTCGGCGTCGTTTATGCGAACTACCAGCGGCCCTACATTGACGAAGGGGATAACTTCGAAGCTTCCAAAATCGTGGCAGAAGAGGGTGTGGACCAGTTCTTTGCCAGCTATGCCAGCCTTCCATGGCTAGGGGGACAGCATCCGCCTCTGGTGCCACTGGTCTATGGCTTCGCCATGCGCATCCTGGGTGTGAATCTTTTCGTCATTCGCCTTGTCTCCTTGGGCCTTGCCATCACCACGGTTCTGCTAACGTACTTGCTGGGTAGCGAGTTCTACGATCGGGACACCGGTCTTCTGGCAGCACTTCTCCTGCTGTCTTTTCCTCTTTTCCTCCGCATAAGCGCTGCGGCATTAACTGACATTCCTGTGGTTTTTTTCTTTTGTCTGGTACTGTTCTTAACGTTGCGCCTGCTCCGCACGCCGTCATACCGGCTTGCTGTGGCTGTTGGCCTGTTGATCGGTGCAGGACTTCTCTCCAAATACACCATGGTTCTCATCTATCCGGTTCTGCTCAGCTATGTTGCCGTTGGCGGCCTGTTCAGGCGACTGAAGTGCCACCTGGGGGTTATGGCACTCGTTTCGATAGGGGTGTTGGGTATCTGGTTGGCGTACGCCTATCGGAGCGGCATTCTTACCGCGCAGCAGGACACGATCACCTCCTACGCTGGCGTTGTCACGACCACAGAGTGGGGAAAGCGATGGATGCTGGAAATGGTTTTGACCAGACTAACGTCTGGTTTGGGGCTCTACAGCATTCCGCTGCTACTCTTGGGCGGATTGGACCTTGTACGGCGCAGGGATCAGTCCAGTGTATTCGTTATTCTGTGGGTTACTATTGTGTTTCTGGTGTTGATCCTAACTCTTCCGGACGCCAGATATTTCATGCTGGCCTTTCCCGCCCTGGCCATTGGAATGGCGCGAGGGCTTAGACACATCCCTGAAGCCACAGAACGGGCAGTCCTGCTGGCGTTGCTCTATTGCGGCGGTGCATTGTACCTGTTCGTTGACTTGAATTGGGCACCCCGTCTGTTTCTCCGCTGATCAGTCCTGCAAGGTCGAGGCGATGGGGTCTCTCCGGTCACTTCCACCAGACATGTTTCGTCACTGCACCTTGATGGCAAAAGCTCCGACCGTGGCTTGCGGTCGGAGCTCTTGCGTTGAGTCAGGCTTCTGCATGTGATAATCCACAGGGTGAGTTCATAGGCTAGATAGCCCATCGGCGATGGCTTCGGCCTCTGCCACCATCTGAGGGTCCAGGTCGAAGACCGAGACACCCCGACGGTCGGCCTCAATAGCAAGGGGGCTATCGGAAAGGAAGCCGATCACCCGAAAGCTGGGCAGACTCTCAGTGATGAAATCCCGGTCGGCCTGGCTCCGCACTTTGTTGCCCACGACGTAAACTTCCTCGATGCCGATGTCAGCGGCCAAGCGAGAGATGGTTCGGGCTGTCTTCAGGCTACGCTGGCCTGGCTCCACGACGACGATCATGGCGTCAACAGCCCCGGCCGTGCCCCGCCCCAAGTGCTCAATGCCGGCCTCCATGTCGAGGATGATCACCTCGGAGCGCTGCAGAAGCAGATGGCGCACCAGATTCTTGAGAAGGGTGTTCTCAGGGCAAGCGCAGCCGGTGCCGCCTCCTTTGATGGCGCCCATCACCAGCAGTCTCACGCCGCGCCATTCGGCCGAGAAGCGGTCTGGAATGTCGTCCACGCGGGGGTTCAATTTGAAGTAGCCGCCTAATTCCCCCGGCCTGGCCCCAGTGCGCTCGTAGATGAGCTCGTCCATCTCGGCGATGGGGATGATTTGGTTGGCCACCTTCGCGGGCATGCCCAGGGCCAAGGCCAGGTTGGCGTTGGGGTCAGCGTCTATGGCCAGTACCCTCTGGCCTCGCTCGGCGTAGATATAAGCCAGCAAACTGGTTAACGTGGTCTTGCCCACCCCCCCCTTGCCGGTGATAGCGATTTTAGGCATGTTGCCTCCATGTAATCAATATCCAATACCCAATATCCAATTTCTAATCAATGAACCGCTCGACGGTGGCACCCTCCCACTGCTCCTGCATCCAACCGGCGAAAGCTTGTTCCTTCAAAGCGTTCAACAGTTCGGGCGGAAGAGGGCGATCAGGGACCTTTTCCAAGACCTGGACGACGTGGTAGCCGAATTGGCTCTGCACTACTCCGCTGATCTGGCCAGGTTGGAGAGCAAAGGCAGCCTCTTCAAGTTCAGGCGAGATCAACTGTCCCCGGTGGAAGAAGTCCAAATCGCCCCCCGCTTCTTTAGTGTTCTCGTCTTGGGATAGCTGACTGGCCAGGGCCGCGAAGTCCTCCCCCGCTTGCAGTCTGGTCAAGATGGCCTGGGTTTCCGCTTCTGTTTGCACCAGGATATGACGAGCGTGCACCTGCTCGCCTGTGGTCGGGACGGAGCCCGTGACCTGCTCGAAGATGGCCTGGGCCAGCAATTGGAAACGGATCTCCTCTCTGAAATCCTCGTAGATCAAGTCGCTGGTTCGCAGCCACTCCTCGAAACTTGCCTGGCCTCCCCCCTCCTCGATGCTCTCCTGGATCACCCTTTCCAACTCTTCTTCGGAGATGGCCACGCCTTCTTGGGCGGCAGCCTGCTGGATGAGCACCTGCTCGATCATCGAGTCCAGAACCTGGCGGCGCATCTGGGCCAGCCTGGCCTTACCATCTTCGCTCTCCAGATCGAAACCCTGCTCTGCCATAGCGGCCTCGAACCTGGCCGTCTCTTCCTGGTAGTCGGCCAGGAAGATGGGCTGCCCGTCCACCACGGCAGCCAGCGGGCGTTCACTGGTCGCTGTCGGTGAGGGCCTGGCTACCGTCGTGGTCGGTGTTGGGGAAGGGTTGGCTACCGTTGCCGTCGCCGGAGACGAAGTCACTTCCTGCACAGCCGTGTTGGTCGGTACGGGCGTTGTCCCCTCGCTGGGGGGGACCTCTTTCGGCCCACAACTCACCAACAAGCCCACAATGATGACAATGACCAACCCTAATCGTCTATGTCTCAAGTATCCTCCTCGCTACGCGATCATGAATGATCTGTTCGGGATGTGGAGCTATTATACACAGAGACCCCGTTTTGTGCAACTTGAATCTCTCGTGGCGTCATCTCCTACCGAAACAGCAGATCAGCGTTGCCTTTTCTCTCCAACTGTGGTACAATTATGCTGTTTTCATCGCCCAAAAGACCTAACCAAGAAAGGAGCAGAGAGAATGGCTAATCCCTCGGAAACCGATCAAGAGATCATTGAATTGCTATTGGAGCCCATTCCGCCTGATACGGCAGACACCATCAAAGCGGAGTTGGTGCCTCTCGTCCAAGAAGCTCTTCGGGAGGCAGGTCGTGAACATTTGCTCGTTGATGGCGAGATACGGATTGAGATCGAGAAAACCTTTCCCGTTGACTGGGTCGAGCTCTCTAGGATCGCGACAAAGGCCGTGTTCGCTCTCGCTACCGGTATCGCTGTGGCAAGCTACAAAGAATTCGTCATCCCCGCCATCAAGAAACGCTTCAAGGTCAGGGCTGAGAAGCGCCACGAAGAAGAATGCTAGCCAAGGAAGCCCCAATGGACTTCGACGGAAACGAACTTGTAGCCATCAAGTACAATACCTTCACTCTCTGCTACAGCAAGCTCCTGGCCCACCTGGATGAGTTCGAGAAACCCTTACGTCATCAGACACAGCTCAAGAAAGAAGACGTCTGGGCTCGCTTTGATAGCGTCTTGCAAGAGGACATCTATGAAGCTTCACCTGGAAGCTTTGAAGAGGCAACTGAGTTGATGGTTGACGGGCTCCAGGTCAAACGAAAGTCCGTGGCGACCATCAATCCAGGTGTGGCTGAGATCATCGCTGCCATCATTGGCGACATTGAAGCCCATGCCCCGACTTGGCAGTATCAAGACGATGTGGGGCGATGGCAGGCCCTGGGGCAGGAATTGGCCCAACGCTTCTATGCAGATAGCCCTCACACCGAGACGCAGGAACGATTGGGGCGGGACATGGCTCTCGACTTCGAGTGGGCTGGCGAGACACCAAAAGCCCCCTTTGGCTACCGCGAGGATTGTTTGGCGAAAGCGGAAGAGTCCGTGCCTGGCATCATTATGGTGCGTTTCTCTTTCTACGATAGGTTCATCAACTACCTGGCTTATCCCTTCTTCTTTCTCCACGAGTATGTCTCCCACGCATATGCTGTCGATACACGCAGCGAGCTTCTAGAAGATGGCTGGCTCCTCTTTGCAGCTCATGTGTTCTTCAAACGCCGTGCGCTTAACCTGGACATAGCTGGTCTGGCCGATGACCATCTGCTTGCTTTTGGCGAACGCATTCGTCCCCACCTTAACGACACGTCCAGCAAAGGATTCGGTCTGGCGTCTCTGGCTGAGGACTGGCTTACCCTCAAGCTGGGTTATCAGGAAGGCACCGAACACTTTGCCGCGCTTAGCCGCCATCTTGCCGCTCTGGTTCCCAGCGAGGATGTTGATACCTGGTTCCACAGCAACTTCATATATGCCTTCTCCGATTGCCGTAAGACAGTGCCTGTCCCATTCTGTCGTTGGCTAATAGAGACCGAGGGCGATGCCATAGCTTTGTCTCGCAGGATGTTCGCCCTTCTATGAATTCTTGGTCATTTGACAATGAATTAAAAATGCGGTAAAATAAGCTGGCGAGGAGGGATGAGAAATGGTCGCACCTAGTGAAGTAAAAATCCGAGTCAGGAGCAACGCGCTTGACCTGAAGGAGTTTACCGTGGCGCAAATGCGGCGTGTGACGGGCTTCAACTCTGCGAGCATCCGCACCGAACTCCAGCGCATGAAGCGTCAGGGCTACCTGACCTCGGAGCCCATGAAGGAGAAGAGGGGCCGTGGGGCTCCTCCTCACATCTACAAACTCACCTCTGATCCTGAGAAGCGCCTGGAGCTTTCCCATCAAGTAGAAGCCTTTTACACCCCGCCGCCCCCGCCTGCCCCTCCCAAACCCACAAGTTTGCACTTCAAAGCCGCTGTCAAACTCGTTGACAGGCTGGCCGCTGGCCAGGTGAGCGAGGAGGAGCGAGACGAGGTTCTGGATAAGGCTCGTTATCACTTGGACTTCGCCATGCACGAAGAGGGGGTGGGGATCAAGAAGGATAACACAACCGACATTATTGGTGCGCACATCAATTTCCGACAGGCTCAGTTAGAGTGCTTGCAAGGTCACTGGCCTGAAGCCGATGCCTTGCTGAACAGAGCCCGCACCGTTTTCCTGGCCCACGAGTTAGAGACACCGGCGGCTCAAGTAGAGACATACCTGCTCTGTCTGGCCATTCGGCCTCACTTAGAGGAGGCCAGAGAAGCAGAAACCCACAGTCCGGCAGCCGCCGCATGGTGCATTCAAAAGGTGGTTGATGAACTCGAAAGCTCTCCAGTAGCTTCCCACCCTCTAGCGCAGGCGCTTTTGGACACTGCATGTTGGCTGCGTGAATCCCTCCAGGCTAGAGAGATGGAACCCGCGGCTAAGCAACTGGTCAAGGAGTTGGAAGGTGCTTTTGATGAACTTGCAGAACAGTTTTCCCGCAAGCTAGAAGAGGAGTGGCCCAGGAGAAGGCAGCGAGAGGAATCTAGGCCGGTCACCTGGCCGAGGAGAGCGGAAGCGCCTTTGGCGGATTACTTTCTAAGGGATAGGCCAAGGAGGGTCGACTAAGCAATGGCCAAGACGGGAAAAGAGCTGCGGAATAAGTTGTTGGAAGCTTATCTCAACTTGGGCGCTCTTTTGCGTGAGGCAGAGGAGTACGAGAAAGCGGCAGAGGCCTTTCGCCAGGCCATTGAAATCGCGCCAAAGCACACCCTAGCCCATTCTGCTCTGGGCATGACCCTCATCGATTTGGATAGGAAAGAGAAAGCCGTCGAGACACTGAAGCGGGCAATCGAGCTTGATCCAAAACAAGCAGAGGCACATCAGGCTTTAGGCTTAGTACTTCAGGATTTGGATCGAACCGAAGAAGCCATAGAACTGCTGGAGAAGGCCACCACATTAGACCCGAAGAGTGGCACAGCCTTTCAGGCTTTAGGCACGGCGTACCGCCAGCAGGAACAACTGGAGAAAGCGGTCAAAGCTTATGAAAGAGTTGTCGCACTTGAACCCCTTAAGGCAGAGAGCTATGGCGCTTTGGCTTCAACGCTAAGCAACTTAGGAAGGCACGAGGAGGCAATAGAGGCTTACCAGAAAGCCATAGAACTCAAGCCTGACGATGCCTGGGCCTACGCCCACATGGGTTACACCTTTGATAATCTGGAAAGGTACGAGGAGGCAATAGAGGCTTACCAGAAAGCCATAGAACTCAAGCCTGATTATGATTGGGCCTACGCTTTGATGGGTTACACCTTTGGCAATCTGGAAAAGTATGAGAAGGCAATAGAGGCTTACCAGAAAGCCGTCGAGCTCAAGCCTGATGACGCCTGGGCCTACGGCCAAATGGGTTACACCTTTGGCAATCTGGAAAAGTATGAGAAGGCAATAGAGGCTTACCAGAAAGCCGTCGAGCTCAAGCCTGATGACGCCTGGACCTACGGCCAAATGGGCTACACCTTTGATAAGCTGGAAAAGTATGAGGAGGCAATAGAGGCTTACCAGAAAGCCGTCGAGCTCAAGCCTGATGACGCCTGGGCCTACGGCCAAATGGGCTACACCTTTGATAAGCTGGAAAAGTATGAGGAGGCAATAGAGGCTTACCAGAAAGCCGTCGAGCTCAAGCCTGATGACGCCTGGACCTACGGCCAAATGGGCTACACCTTTGATAAGCTGGAAAAGTACGAGGAGGCAATAGAAGCTTACCAGAAAGCCATTGAGCTCAAACCTGATTACGATTGGGCCTACGGCCAGCTGGGTTACACCTTTTACGAGCTGGAAAAGTACGAAGAGGCAATAGAAGTTTGCCAGAAAGCCATCGAACTCAAGCCTGATGACTCTGGAGCCTATACCTTGTTGGGGCTGGTCTACTACACACAGAATCGATTGGATTTGTGTTTCGAGACTCTAGAGCAAGCTATTAGAATCGATCCTGACTATGCTGAAGCACACAACAATTTGGGCTTTCTGCTCGCTGGTGAAGGAACGCATGAGGAAGCCGTTACAGAACTATTCCGTGCACTAGCAGCCTGTCGGAGAGGAAATCGAGTCTGTCTCTCCATTGGTCAGACACAACATGATTATCGACAATAATTGCGGTCCAATCATTGGCACCACTGCCACATCACTTGTCAACCAGGCCAT
>SDBT01003557.1_pt1 | contig 26883 bp, 28 predicted proteins | sample 2277101 | NCBI WGS metagenome assembly SDBT01 (sample SAMN10404973, study PRJNA504765) | marine sediment metagenome | isolation source: marine sediment core GS10_PC15, 103 cmbsf | place: Arctic Ocean: Southern Knipovich Ridge | collected 2010 | reverse complement strand
TTTTCCCCCAAGAGGGCAAATACCACTGGGATGGCCACAGCGCTTGCGAGATCAGTCTGCCGCCAAAAGAAAGCAAAGCCAAAAATGATCTCTGCCCTGTCTGCGGCCGCGCATTGACGATTGGCGTTTTGCACCGGATTGACGATCTGGCTGATCGGCCAGCGGGCTTTAAGCCCAAAAATCGAATCCCTTTTAAAAACCTGATTCCTTTGGAAGAAATTATTTCAAACGCGATTGGAGTAGGCGTAGGAACGAAGAGTGTTGATCAAAAATATTTTGAACTAATCCGCGCTCATCAAAACGAATTCGAAATCCTGCTTAATGTTTCTGGCGCGGATTTGATTCAAACCACCACCCCAGAAATCGCCCAAGCAATCATTAACGCCCGGGAAGGCCGGGTAGAAATCAAGCCTGGCTATGATGGTGTTTATGGAAAAGTGAAAGTAAAAACCCCAAAAGTAAAAAAGAAAAAGCAAGAAAGTTTATTTTGACAATAACCAAACCGTTTGATTATTGGTTATTGAAATTTGTTTGTATCTTGTTTCTTGGTTATTGGTTATTCTTTATATCTTGTTATTTGATTATTAGTTATTTAAACTATGCCCACAATCTTAGGTGAAGAAATAAAAAAAGAAATAGAAAAAAGTGATTCTGCTTCTCCTGATAAAATGAACCAGATTTTGGAGTACAGTCGAAGGGCGGCGGAGGCTGCTGAAAAAACCCGAAAATATATTCTCTGGAACACAATCATTCAAGTAGCGATGATTGTCTTGCCTCTAATTGGACTCTTGATCGCAATTCCGATTATGCTCAAAACCCTAACTTCGGCTTACGAAGGACTACTTTGAAAGCCCCTTTAATGTCATTTAGAAAACAACAAAAAATACCCAAGACCAAAAAACCTTTATTGATTGTCTTTGAAGGCCTGGATGGAGCGGGTACGACTACCCAAGTTGAACTCCTAACTTCTTATTTGCGCAATGAAATCAAACAAAGGATTGTCTTAACTCGAGAACCAACCGATAATATTATCGGCGGCCTGATTCGAGGCTGTCTTGCTGGAGATTGGAAAATCAGTCCGGCCGGACTTCAGCTTTTGTTCGCCGCTGACCGCGCCCATCACCTCAAAGAAAAGATTGAGCCAGCGCTTGACCAATGCGCGATTATCATCTCGGATCGCTATTATCTTTCCAGCATTGCTTACGGCTCGATTGATTTAGAACAAAAATGGCTTTATAAAATAAACGAGAACTTTTTGAAGCCCGATCTAACTTTTTTAATTGATGTCACGGCAGAAACCGCAATCAAAAGAATGCGCAAAATGCGACCAACAGTAGAGCTTTTTGAGAAAAAAGAAGCTCTAGCCAAGGTGAGAAAAAAATATTTACAGCTTGCCAAAAAAGAAAAAAATCTTTACATTATAAACGGAGAAGAAATCATTACCCGAGTAAGGGATGATATCAATAAAATAATAAAAAGATTTGTTGAACTTGACTGACAATCTTTGCTAACTTTGCTATAATTACTCTGTGCTATGGAAAACCTTGACCAAAAACTGCAGATCTTGAAAAATAAAAGCCGCGAGATTGCGGACCGCCTTTGAAATCAAAAAATTAAAGGCAAGAATTGAAAAACTAGAAAAAGAAATGACCGATCAGGGCTTCTGGCATAAAAAAGATAAGGCCCGGAAAACAATAGAAGAATTAACAACCATTAAAGAGAGGGTAAAAAGGTGGGATAATTTAGACAACGAAATCGAAAAATTGGAAACCATTTCAGAATTACTCGCCGAAGAAGAAAACCCCCAATTAGAAAAAGAGATTAAAATTAGATATAAAAAGGCAAAAAAGCTGCAAGAGAGCCTGCGCCTTGCAACCCTGCTCTCTGGCAAATACGATCAAGGACCCGCAATCCTTTCGATCTATGCTGGCGCCGGAGGAGTGGACGCCCAAGACTGGGCCGAGATTCTGCTCCGAATGTATCTTCGCTACTGTGAACGAAAAAAATGGAAAGCAAGAATTTTGGACCAGTCCCGCGGAGGCGAAGCGGGGATTAAAAGCACAACCTTGGAAATTACCGGCTACTGCGCTTACGGTTATCTAAAAAACGAAGCCGGGGTTCATCGTCTAGTTCGTCTTTCACCTTTTGACGCCGACAAAGCCCGCCACACCTCATTTGCACTGGTTGAGGTATTGCCTGAAATACTGCCGCAAGATATTGCGATTCAAGATCAAGACTTGAAAATAGAAGCCTTCCGCGCCAAGGGCGCTGGCGGGCAATCAGTGAACAAAGTCAGTTCCGCAATAAGAATCAAACACCTGCCGACTGGAATTACTGTCCAGTGCCAAAATGAACGTTCTCAAAACCAAAACAAAGAAAGCGCTCTAAAAATTTTAAGAGCTAAACTTGAAAAATTAAATCAAGAACAAAAAGAAAAAGAAAAACTGGAAGCGCGCGGCAAGCATATTTCAGCCGAGTGGGGGAATCAGATCCGATCTTATGTTTTACACCCCTATAAAATGGTCAAAGATCACCGCACCGGACTAAAGTTAAAGCAAGTTGAAAAAGTCCTAGATGGTGAAATCGATGAATTAATTCAAAAAGCCCTAAAAAATAATTCATAATAACAGCTTTTTTGTAAATCACATTATAAAATGACACTCACTATTGTCATTGCGAGGAGCCCGTACCTTTTGGAAAAAAACTGCGGGGGACAAAGCAATCTCCTTGGCATAGCTATTGTCGCTTTACTAGAATTTAATGATTGAGTTAAAAAACGTTACCAAAATTTATAATAAGAAAACCACCGCCCTGGACCACATCAATCTTCTTATGAAAAAAGGAGAGTTTGTTTCCGTAGTCGGCGCTTCCGGCGCGGGAAAATCCACAATGGTCAGACTATTAATTGGTGAAGAAAAACCCACTGAAGGCGAAGTGATCATTGACGAGTGGTGCGTGAATAAGCTTAAAAAACGTCGAATCCCCGCTTTTCGCCGCGAGATCGGCGTTGTTTTTCAAAACTATCGTCTCCTTCCGAAAAAGACGGCTTACGAAAATCTTGCTTTTGCGATGGAAGTTTCCGGCGCGAAAAAAGCAGAGATTGCCGAATCTGTCCCTCAAATGCTGAAGATTGTTGGTTTGGCCAACAAAAGCGACAACTTCCCGATTCAGCTATCCGGCGGCGAACAACAGAGAATTGCGATTGCCCGCGCCCTGATTCATGAGCCCAAACTTTTAATCGCTGACGAACCCACAGGCAACTTAGACATCTTTGCTACTTGGGATATTATTAGACTTTTGCTCAAGATAAACGAATTAGGAACAACCGTCGTCCTCGCAAGTCATGACAAGGAAGTAGTCAACGCACTCAATAAAAGAGTGGTTACCCTGGAAAAAGGAGCGATGATCCGCGACCAAGAACATGGAAGATACGTTATCTAAGCTAAAAGTGTCAAGCGAAAAACGAAAAGCAATTTTATATCTTCAACTTTTAACTTTGCACTTTTAATTTTACACTTACTATCATGCCTATCTTCTCCGTCCCACGCATCTTGAAAATGGGACTTACCAATTTCTGGCGCAACATCTGGCTCTCGGCAGCCACCACTTTGGTTATGGTCTTAACCCTGTTTTCTTTTAGTATCTTGGTCTTTTTAAACTTGCTCGGCAATGCAACAATTAAAAACATCGAACAAAAAATTGACGTTACTATCTATCTCAAAGATGTAGTCACGGAGGAAGAAACCCTCTCTCTGAAAACTTCCATTGAAGAAATCAGTAGCATTGCCAATGTAGAGTATATATCAAAAGAACAGGCCTTAAAAAATTTCCGTCAAAGACATCAGAACGATAAAATGATCTCGGATATTTTAAAAGAATTTGAAACAAACCCTCTAGAACCTGTTTTGGTGATCAAAGCCAGCCAACCAGAAGACTATCCGGGAATTGTAGACAAGTTAGAAGAAGAACATTATGCTCAATTCATTCGCAAAGTCAATTACAAAGATAATCAACTGATGATTGACCGGATTACCGCAACCGCCAATTCCTTAGGGAAAGCAGGAATAATTATTAGTGTCATTTTTGCCGCGATCGCAATCTTAGTTATGTTCAATACGATCCGTTTAACGATCTATTCGCGCAGCAAAGAAATCGAAATCATGAAATTAGTCGGCGCCACTAATTGGTATGTGCGCTGGCCAATGATCATTGAAGGAATCCTCTACGGCCTGGTCGCTTCGGCGATTTCTTTGGGCATTCTCTTTCCTGCAAGCAAAATGGTCTCACCCAAGATTGAAGCCTACTTCTACGGCTATGGCTTAAACCTAGCCCAATACTTAAATACCCATATCCTGCAGATAATTGGTATTCAGATCCTAATCGGCGTTCTCCTGGGCGTAATCTCAAGCCTCATCGCGATTGGGAAGTATCTGGACAAATAAACCATCTCTCTTTGTTATTGCGAAAAGCGAGCCATAGTCGAATAACATGGCAATCTCCCAGCCAGCAAGCAGCATCAAATTAACCACGACTTACCTAGTTGAACACGGAATGACACACGAGAGTGTGTTATTTCAAAATTCATAAATAATGCCGGGTCGTCTAATGGTAGGACCCAGGATTCTGGATCCTGGTGTGAAGGTTCGAATCCTTCCCCGGCAGCACTCAGGGATGAAATATCGCTTTTTAGCGATAAAGGCGATAAATAAGCCAAAAAATACGGTTCGAACCCTTGTCGGGGTCTTGCGCTATTGGTAAGAAAGTGGTCTGGCAAAAATAATAAAATAAGCAATATGCAAACTATACAAACGGAGAAACCGAAACCTAAAGGAATAAAGACATTGATAGCTGTCGGATTTGTTATTGTCTTTGTTATTGGGATTAGTATTGGTGCAAATGGTGAAAAGAAAGCCGAGGTGAAAGAAGTTATAAAAGAAGCAGGAAAAGAATGTCCCAAGACTGAAGTGAAAGAGATAATTAAAGAAGTTGAAAAAGTAGCAGAGCCTATAAGAGAATTTTCTGGTATTGGTCAGGAAGCAACGGAGTTATTTTCGCTCGAGAAGGGATTGCATGTTTTTGAAATGAAACATTCCGGAAGTGGTCATTTTGGAGTGAGATTATTAGATAGTGATGGTAACTATATAGAATTGCTTGCGAATGATGTAGGAAATTTCGACGGCTCCAAAGCTGCGAAGGTAGAAAGGGATGGTAATTATATACTTGATATAAGTGCAAGTGGTAATTGGTCTATTGTTATTAAATAAAATATGAACAATATTCCGAATTATGATAAAAAAACTGTTTCAATAGTCATAACAAATCATAAAGGGCAAATCTTACTCCTAAAAAGGGCTCTTCATAAAAAATGGTATCCGGGAAAATGGGATATTATTTCCGGAAAACTTAAAGATAATGAAAATCCCAAAGACGGTTTTGCAAGAGAACTCCTAGAAGAAACGGGGTTATCAAATCTTGAGACGGTAGAAAGCAAAAAACCTTACGCCTACAAAGAAAAAGGGCAAAAGTGGCTTGTCCATCCTTATCGGTGTAAAATAAACACAAACAGCATTAAATTGAATAGCGAACATTGTGATTACAAATGGGTAAAGATTAACCAACTAAAACACTTAAATCTCGCTACACCAGTTATTTATGAATTGAAGCCTTTTTACGACTTACCTAAGATTCAGCATAATCAATCCAGATGAAAATCAAAGCAGCAAAAACATATTGGGACAAAAAATGGCAAGGAAAACCTAAAATGCCAGTCAATGATTTTGCCCGGAAGTGCTATGACTTAATAAAAAACAAGGGCTTCAAAAAATTATTGGACTTGGGGTGTGGTTTAGGGGCCGATTCTCTTTATTTTGCCAAGAAAGGATTCCGGGTTACTGCCCTAGATTGTTCTAAAACAGCTCTTGATAGATTTAAGGTTCTGCATCCTAATATAAAATATATCCAGCAAGACATTGGAAATCTTGATTTGAAAAATGAATCCTTTGATATAATTTATGCCCATCTAAGCCTGCATTATTTTGATGACCAGACAACTACTAAAATTTTCAACAAAATATTTGCAATCCTCAAAAAAGGCGGATATGTTTTTGTAAAATGCAAGTCTATAGACGACCCGCTCTACGGCATAGGAGAAAAGACAGGTAAGGATATGTACAAGTATAAAAAAGAGAGTCATACGAGACACTTTTTTTCAGAAGAATACATGAAAAACAAGCTTAAAAAATTTAAAATCACAAATATTCAAAAGTCATCATCTGTTTATGCCGATTATAGATCTAATTTTATTGAAGCGATTGCTGTGAAAAATTAGAGAAATAGAAATCGACTCTATTTCCCACGAAAAAACGAAAAACAAAGTTGGTCCCATTTTCTCAAGAAACAAGCAGTTTTTCTTAATTAAAAAGTCGATAAATCTACCTGTGGACAACTTGAATTGTAAAATAGACTTTAGGATTATATAATATATATAGAGAAGCAATCACTAGCTGGAAACTTGCCTTAAGGTCATAGGCAAGGATTTTAGTATAAAAATAAATAACTTTCCTTTTTTAAAAAAAATCCGAAAGAAATGAAAACAAAAAAATCTCAAATTAAAATGTTTCTGTTAATTTTGAGATTGTTTTTAATCTTCCAACTAGCAGCTGGTATTTTTTTAACTGCCTTGAAACCTCAAGCCGTAAAAGCCCAGGCCGTTCCTTCTTCTTGGTCTTTAACCAGTCAAGCTGATTTTACAGCAGGAACAGTTTCCAATACTGATTACAATATCTCATCTGGTGACCTAAAGCTTTCCGCAAACTTACTCACGGACACCGATACGCTCAAGGCTGATTTTGACCTGGGCGCCTCGCAGGGCCATGACCTCTCGGTTCAAAACACAGCTCCTGGTTCAGTTACCTTATCTCAAGTGTTTAATTACACGAACGGTTCAATACCCGCGCTTGCGCACTCAACTAGCAACGGCATTCAACATACCTTCCTGGATGAAACCAATAATTTTTTGTATATTAGTACAAGTGGATACGGCCTAGCAGTAATCAATACCCAAGGCACAATTCCAACGGCTGACGATACCCTGGTTACAACCTACACAACCTCTTCCTCACCCGCGATCGCGGGTAATTCTCCTCTCCATGCTTTTTTAGATGAAACCAACAACCTTTTGTATGTCAGCGCAAATGGCGGTCTTTCCGTGATCAATACCCAGGGTACGATTCCAGCGGATGACGATACCCTGGTTACAACTTACACAACCTCTTCCTCACCCGCGATCGCGGGTAATTATGTTGTGAATTCTTTTTTAGATGAAACCAATCATCTTTTATATATCAGCATATATAGTAGTACTAGTGGCGCTGTTTCCGTGATCAATACCCAGGGCACGATTCCAACGGATGACGATACCCTGGTTATAAGTTATACAACCTCTTCCTCGCCTGCGATCGCGGGTAACCGTATTCAGAATTCCTTTTTAGATGAAACCAATCACCTTTTGTATGTTACCATATTTAATGCCGGCGTTACCGTGATCAATACCCAAGGCACAATTCCAGCAGATGACGATACCCTGGTTATAACTTACACAACCTCTTCCTCGCCCCCGATCGCGCATAAATATGTTAATCATTCCTTTTTAGATGAAACCAATAACCTTTTGTATGTCAGCTCAGGTTGGACAGCTAGCGGTCTTTCCGTGATCAATACCCAAGGCACAATTCCAACGGCTGACGATACCCTGGTTATTCACTACAGAACCAGCTCCTCGCCCGCGATCGTGAGTAATTGGGTTCGGTATTCTTTTTTAGATGAAACCAACAACCTTTTGTATGTCAACACACAGAGCGGTACTTCCGTGATCAATACCCAAGGCACAATTCCAACGGCTGACGATACCCTGGTTACAACTTACACAACCTCTTCCTCGCCCGCGATCGCGAGAAACTATGTTTGGAATTCCTTTTTCGATGAAACCAACAACCTTTTGTATTTCAGCACAGGTGAGGGTCTTTCCGTGATCAAACCCGAATACAACACCTTGGGCAGATATGTTAAAGAGGTTAACCCTATTGGCAGCAGTGCTTCCTGGGAAGCACTGGCTTCTTTGGGAACCGCCAGGATGGCGCCGGCTTCTGGCGTGATTTCAGGCAAGATCTATGTTGCCGGCGGGACCGACGACTATGACGACCAAGCCACGCTAGAAGTCTATGATCCCGTTGCAGACACGTGGGAAGCCAAGGCTTCAATGTCAACAGCCCGGGTAAACCCGGGTTCAGGCGTGATTAATGGCAAGCTTTACGTGGCAGGAGGAAGAAGCGCGGGCTGGGGCGCACTGGCTACTTTAGAAGTCTATGATCCTGTTGCAAACAGCTGGGAAACCAAAGCATCAATGCCGACCGCTAGAATCGGACCGGCTGCCGGCGTAATTGACGGGAAATTCTATGTCGCGGGAGGGGCGGACGACAGCGCTGGCGACGCATTAGCCACTCTCGAGGTCTATGACCCCGTTGCAAACAGCTGGGAAACTAAAGCCTCAATGTCAGTTCCTAGAGTATCCGCGGCAGGGGCCGTGATTAATGGCAAGCTTTACGTGGTAGGAGGAAGAAGCGCGGACTGGTACGCATTGGCTACTTTAGAAGTTTATGATCCTGTTGCAAACAGCTGGGAAACTAAAGCATCAATGCCGAGTGCTAGAATCGGACCGACTGCGATAGCTTACAGCGATACTCAATTCTCAGTGCTTGGAGGCAAGGGCGGAGATATCTGGGACGAAGTTTCTACCATCTACATCTATGATTCTGTGACTGATGCTTGGCGAGAGCCTGCCGCGCTGCCTCTCGCTCTGCACCACGCCGCCGCTCAAATCGTGGATAATGAATTGTATGTTATTGGCGGAAACAATGTGGACGGGGACTCATCTGACCTGGTTTACAAACTACTACCCAGCCTGTCTGATTCCTATCTAAAAGAATTCTATTCCGCAATCTCCTGGGAAGCAACCACGCCCGAAGGCACCTCGGTGGAAATGTTTTACAGCTTGGACGATGGCGACACCTATGTCAGCATGGGCACAACCCCCACCACATATTATCTCCCTTTTGGTTCTCAATTCTACCTTATTAACTACAAAGCGCTCTTAACCACGAACGATACTTCGATTACGCCTTCTGTGGATTCCGTAACCACTTACTATGCCACGGAAGGAGACGGTCTTTACCAATACACCTCCGGCACCTACACCTCCCCAATCTTAGACACTGGGGTTTTGGGCGCTAACTGGCAGACCCTGTCCTGGGACACGACTGTCCCTGATAACACTTCTTTGTCTTTTAAGGTGAGGAGCGGGACAACAGCTGATCTTTCTTCTGCTCCTTCCTTTGCTGATCTTAACCAAACCATTGTCAGCGGGAGCACTAAGATTACTCATCTTGACGGCATCTCTAACGGCCAGCGCTATTTTCAATATCAAGCCGCCTTCGGGAGTTCTGACAGCAATGTCACCCCAACGATACACAGTACAAATCTAACCTATGAACCAGTCCCAGTCCAACCAGGCGCACCTCCTTCCCAAGACGCCCCGCTTCCTCCTGATCTCCCTGACTCTCCTTCCTTGGAAGTAGAACCAGATCAAACCCCAGCCCCGCCTGGCTCTTCTCAAGATAACCCAGAAGGAGACTTTGACTTCCTAATCAATGGCGGAGCGGAATACACTAAGGATCAGGAAGTAAAACTCAAGCTCTTTGCTGGTTCAGATACTAAGTACATCCTGATCTCTGAGGATCCTGACTTCTCTGACGCGATCCAGGAAAAGTATGGTCCAGATAAAGCCTGGACCCTCTCCGCGGGCGATGGCGAGAAAACGGTCTATCTTAAGTTCTTAACCCTCTATGACGTCGCATCGCAAGTAATCTCAAAAAAGATCATCTTTGATGGTTCCCCGCCTGCTTCACCCGTGATCAGCAGTCCGAAAAACTATCAAGACCTTCCAGACAACAGACCTACGATTATTGGCACGGCCGAGCCTAATTCAGAGATCATTTTAAAGCTAAGAACAAACAATGATCCGCCAACCTATTACTCTACCAGCACAGATCAAAACGGAAATTGGTACTATGTCTTCTTGACCGCTCTTGCGGATCAAGACTATATTCTGGAAGCAACCAGCCAGGACCAAGTAGGAAACTTAAGTTTAGCCACAATCCTTAATTTCAAAGTTCAGAGTCAAGGCATCTCGCTCGAGCCGAAAGTCCCGCCAGTCATTCCGCCCACAGAGGAAGAAACACCAGAACCAAGCTTGCCGTCAGAAGAAGAACAAGAGCCAAGACCACCCTTTATTCCAGAAGAGCAAATCTCTCTACCCCCTCCTGATCTGACTCCAAACCAGATGATCTTTAAGTCTCTTTACGGCAATATCACGCTAGAACCCAGCTCTCCTGAAGAGCCGTTGCATTTAAGCTCCGGACAAACATTTAAATCATTCATTAAACCGAAGAAACCGGTTAAAACAATCAAAGTCACGATTGTCTTCCAAGAATCCGCGGGAAAGGACGCGAATCTAGAAACTCAAACAGGCGCTAAAGCCCCAACTTGGAACATCGTGGAATACACCTTAACTGATCAGGACAATGATGGTATTTATGAAGGTGAAATTACTCTCCCGGAAACCATCGGAACCTATCTGATCCGGACTACTCTTTCCTATCAAGACGGCACGATTGACAACCTAGAGACAGAGACCCTGATTGACCCTAAAGGCTATATCTACACCCCGACTGAAAACAACCAACAAACCAGAATCAACAAAGCAGAGGTTTCACTCTATGTCCTTAATCAAGAGACCAATCAATTTGAACTATGGCCTGGAGTAAAGTACAACCAGGAGAACCCCCAGGAAACAGACAAAACAGGGGAGTATATGTTCTTAGTCCCCCAAGGCAAATACTATCTAGAGGTCAAAGCCCAAGGGTATCAATCCTACAAGTCAGCAGAGTTTGAGGCTCGCGAAGGAGACGTGATTGATCAAAATGTTGAGCTTTTGCCAAAAGAGGAGGAGGGAAACAATCTGTTCACGATAATCAGCATTATCTTAGCTTTAATTTTGGTGATTGGTTTAAGTTTTGGAATTTACCGAAGAAAGAAAAAACAAGAATAAGGAGAAATAGAAGTCGACTCTATTTCCAACGAAAGAACAAAAAAAATGAGGCCCGCTCTGTTTTTTTATCCCTGAATATGCTATAGTGTCGCCATAAAGAACGGAGTTTACAAATTTGACCCCAATATACCATGTCAAAAGAAAAATTCACTGAACCTTGGTTTGAATTCGCTAAGACTTGGAAGAAAACTTATCCTCCCGCAAGGCCTTCCCAAAAGAATATTGCAGATTATGAAAAATTTCTAAGAGAGGTGGTAAAGAGTAATAAAAAAGGTGTTAAAATCTTACTTCTTGGTGCCACTCCGGAGTTACGGGACTTGTTTGCTGAATGTGAAAATATCCAAGTCACCCTGGTAGATGTTAATATGGATATGATTTTAGCGATGACGGAGTTAATGAAAAAGAAAACTGAAAATGAAATATGGATTAAATCCGATTGGTTAACTGTGCCTTTATCTAATAATTACTATGATTTAGTTTTCGGTGACTATGTAACCGGCAATCTTCCGCGTAAAAAGCTGGCGAGTCTGTTTGGAAAAATAAGAACAGTATTAAAACCAGGTGGCTATTTTATAACCAGATTTTTTAGCTATCTTGATCCTGAAAAAGTGTTTGATTTTGATAGCTTTATTTTAAAAATGAGTAAGAAAAAAATTACCGATAGATTAATTAATGATTTATGGTGTGTTGGTGTTTTCTGTTTTGGCGGCGAAGACAAGAACGGAGATAAAATAGTGAGCACTGATAGGCTCTTTCAGGGGATGGAGAAACTGGCGCTAAAAGATAAGAGGGTTGCGAAACTATACGAGGCCGCACTCAAAATAATACCCAGACACAAGTATTGGAGCTACGGCCACAGTTGGACTGATGACAAAAGATTAATCGAAAAATATTTTGTCATTGAAAAGTCAGCGCCTGATAATTATCTACCAATCTATAAATACTTTTCAAGGATTTATAAATTAAAAGCAAAGACATAAAAAGAACAAAAATAGAGCCGGTCCTATTTTCCCCTCGCTTTTTTGTTTTAATAGACAAATTCATTCATTAAGGGTAAAGTAAAATAAACCTATCGAATAAGAGATGGATTCAATGTGTTTGTGAAAAATTAGTGTTCTTTACCAAAAACAAGCGAAAGGAGATAAACTAAAATGGGCACTACGGCAGAATCCTTCAGGGAGTTAGCCACTAGAGCGTATGGCTATAATAAGGAAGAAATGGCAGCTCATTATCATAGGCAAGCCAGACTATTCGAAGCGACGGAAGCCTGTAACAGTGCAATTATAGCTGCAATTGCTGCTTATTCTGCTGTTCAGGAAATAACAGTGAAAACTGCCTTTTGCAGTTATATTATTGATGAAAGAGGTGGTCAAGGACAAGGATTAGACCTCGCTCCAGAAAATGCCATTGTTGAACATTTGCGTCTGAAAGGGAGTATACTAACAGAAGAACGGGGTCTTGTTTTGGGCCATGGAGATTTCCTATATGTAGTTGACCCTTACGATGCCACGATCAAATCTCTAAAATTCTTAGAAATACTAAAAGTTAATCAAGATGAAAAGATTGGTAATATTTTATCCTCTTCAACAATAGCTCAACAGTGGGAAGAGTTTACTTGGGCACCGGCTATTGTTTCAGGGCCGGTTTGTTCCATTGCAGGAGTAATGGATGGCAATCCTGTTTTTACCATTACCTTGAACATTATTACTGGACACTTAGTATTGTGCTTCAAAAAAACTGCCAAAATCCTGCCCGTTTCTCAAATAAATATTGGAGCGGATCCCCTCCAAACAATATTGGAACAGGGAGAAAGCATTGATTTCGACTGTATTCCAAGTGATGCTAACCAATGCATAACTTTTGCCGGAGGAAAAGGCAAGGAAAGATTTACAAGGACCTTGGAACAATCAGGGATTCGTAATTTTGTGGGCGATATTCCTCGTGACATTTCTCCTGGGCCCTCCAGGCCTCATATGCTGTCAAGGCTCTGTGACATCAATGCAGGGAGTATTTTCTGTAACGGAGAGCCTTATACGGAATTTATACAGTGGTGCCCTTACGTTAGTGTCGCCAACAATCTGGTCCTGCTGGAGTCTCCTTCTGTTTCTGTTGAGAAAAGTATCTTTAGAAAATTAAGATCAGAACCCTTCTCAGTAATAAGAACCCAGATGCTCACTGGCAACTCCAGGAACCCTGACTATTCTAATGAATATTTGGTAATGACCGATGAACAACACGGTAAACCTTTCTTGGAGAAAGGGTGGCGAAGGATTTCCTTTGATCCGGGGTGGATATAGCTTCAATCACACCCCTTTTTATTTCCTAAAACAGACATTTAACATCAATCACATGCTCCCTTGATCACTATCTTTAATTTCTCTTGATTGCGCTCATCGGCAAGCAATTTTAAAACTCTTACTGCATCGTTGAATATTTTCTTGTAATCTTTTGGTGGATTGTCGCCAAAATCCTTTTTATGACAAATGGTGATTGTTGCTCCTCTCATTCGGGAAAGCAGAGGAAGCAGTTCTTTTTCTTTTTTTGTTAAATTAAAATATTTTCGATATCCAAGAAATAAAGCTCGAGTTTTTACAAAAGGTTTAGGCTTGGAAAGACAGATATGCATTAAAGCAATTGCAACATCAGCAGCAAACCAAGACTTCATAGTATCGCCAAAATCTACCACACCGCTGCAATGGTTGTTTTCAATCAGCAAATTTAATCCATTAAAATCATTGTGGATCACACCTTTTCTCAAACTTCTTAATTGGCTTGTCTCAAGTTTCCAATCAAAAAAAACAGATTTCACTAAAGACTGTTGTTCTCTGGTAAGGTATGATGCAGCTTTTTTGAAATTATTGACAACGAGATCGAATTGAGCAAGATCCCATTCGTATTCTTTCCATTCTGACCCTTTAAATTTCTGTTCTGAACTCACTGCATGAATCCTCCCTAAAACCTCTCCGATCTCCCTTAAAAGAGTAAGCGTGTGCGGCACATCTATCAAAAGCTTGCCTTCCAGGAATTCTTGGGCAATTAAAGGCTTGCCTAAAACTAGAATCTGTTGTTCTCCTGTTTTGGTCTTTAATACTTGAGCAACCGGCACGTTTGCCCCGTGGCAGGCATTAATGAAATCGATCTGGAATTTCACAGCTGCTTGATTATCACCTCCAAAGAGTTTTACAAATTCCTTTTTCTTGCCGTCATAAACCTGAAAGTTGCGATCATAATACCCGGAAAGCTCTTTGCTTCCTTTCGGATCAATATTGTAGAATTTTTTTAAGGCTAATCTTATTTGCTTGTCGATCATATGATTTTATAATATTTTTTCAAAAAAAGAGGCTAAAAAGGCAATAAAAGCCCCTAAAGCCCCTTCAAAAAACAATTACCATAACTTATCACGGGGAGCGATCTTTTTAAGATGAGGGATTTCGCCAACTGACTTTATATACCACCCTTCATCCATCAATACTATTTTACTGATCGAGGTATGACCAATATTAGTCACAAACTTGGCAATCTCGGGTAAATCCTTAACCGTCACTTCCTGCACATCTCTGCCTTTTTCCAGCTGGTCAATGACCCAGAGGATCTCACCGATCGTGCCTGAATGAGAAAAGGCAAAGGCGAGATCGCAGGAAAGTTTACCCAAGAAATTCAAGGCTGGCCTCACGACCGAATCCAGATGCTGCTTGTACCTTGCCACATTGCCTTCTGGATCTTCTCTAAACTCTATGCGCAGAAAGTGGATACCTGCTCGCTGCGACCTTTCATAGATTTCTTCTGCTGCTTCCGCACTATCTTTCCAAGTAATTTCCGTAAGATGAGGACAAGGGACAACATCATCAGGGAAACCAGGCTCATCTTCGGCAGCAAGATAGGCAAGAACAATGTTAGCCAATATGCCAGCTCGGAAAATAGGGCTTGCGTAAATTTCCGCGCCCGCAAGATCTTGTTTCGCCAAATATTCTGCTAAGTCTAGAGACATCTTAATTCCGTCTTTAGAAGGCGGAACATAGGTTTCTACATCTTTACCGTCTACTTCTGCTCTTCTGAGTAATCCCGGGGTCCATAGTGAACTTGGGTGCCTAATCAACCAAATCTCTTTCTCTTTCATCACAATCTCCTTTACTTTTGTACAACATCTACAACCCTTTCTTTGCTCTAAACCGCTGTTGCTGTGTGTATCTTACAGCCCGGATATTATAAATAAAGAATTAATTTATTTCAAATTTTTAGTTAATATATAGTAGTTTTTAAACAAAATGTTTAATTAAATACTATTTAAACTATTAAAAGGTTGACGAAACAGTATTTTTTTGCTACTTTGATTGAGTTCATTACTATAATGGTCATTGGGAATAAAAAAACATCATTCAAAGGAGATGAAAAATGGGCGCTGAAGCTGCAGTGGAAGCTGTTAAAAAAAAGATGGTAAGCAACATAACCCCTCCATACACACGGGAACAATCGATCAAAATTTTAGTTAATGGAGGGGAAATCCCAATCTCCTTCTTTGTCCGAAAATGGGACAATGAAGAAAATGAAAACAACCTCACAGAAGAAGATATTGCTTTAATCAGTAATGAATCTGAAAATCTGTGTGGTTGGCTGTTGGCGCAAGTGAAGAATTACCTTAAAGTTGGAGATGGTATGGATGTCTCAGTAAGCTTTAGTGATAGCGATGCAACAAGTGCTACTTTTGTAATCAAACCTGGAGAGAGTTTTCGTTTTCAATAATGAGGCTTAAACAAAAACAGCCTCTTTTTTATTTCCCAAAAAACTGATATAATAACTCTGAATAAATCTATAATCATGGCTGTGAAAATCACCTATTTTGCCCACGGGACAACCACGGACAATCAGAAAGATTTGGCCACGGGCTGGGCTCAAGGCGAACTATCTGATTTGGGCATCAAACAATCTAAAGAGCTAGGGACTCTAGTTTCTGATCAAAATTTCGACGTTGTTTTTTGTTCAGACTTAAAACGAACAATAGACACAGCTAAACTTGCTTTTAGCAATAAATATAAAATCATTCAGGATCAAAGACTAAGAGAAGCTAATTATGGCGATTTTACAGAAACTCCCGCGTCTCGATTTAAAGCAGAGATGACTAAATATACAAAAAAGAAATTCCCAAAAGGGGAGAGTTACAAAGATGTAGAGAAAAGAATAGCTGACTTTCTAAAATTCCTTAAAGCAAAATATCAAGGAAAACACATCGCAATCGTTGCTCACCAAGCTCCGCAGTTAGCCTTAGATGTTCTAATCAAAAAGAAAACCTGGCCCCAAGCAATCAAAGAAGACTGGCGAAATAAAAAGGCCTGGCAATCTGGGTGGGAATATATCTTAGAAGATTAAAATAAACTAAGCTTGACAAAAATCAGATTTTTCTTTAAAATTAAAAGTAAGATAGGATATTCTATCTAAAATACAGATTTTCAAATAGATTTTGTTTCCCTGAAGCAAAACTTATCAAAGTCTTTTGAAAATCTGTAAAACCTAGGTTTAAGGCTGCCAGTTCACCGCAGCCTTTTTTTATTTTCCCCAAAAATATAAAGTGTGTTATACTTTTTTAATAACCTTTTGAAAAAATTTAAGAAACTGGGATAAAAACAATCTCAATCTACTGATCTTTTTGCAAAAGGAGGGTAATCATGGAGACGATCAATGTTTATTGGGGTGGACCACTATTTTGCCAAGCAAGAAGAAGATGGAATCGACAATGTGCTGAATATTTAGAGTCTAAAGGTTATTATTATATAACCCTGCCTCAAGACGACGCCCGAGAATTCACCGATGGTGGTGGTAATGTTGATTTTGCAGCTTTGGCAAAACATTGCCATAAACTGGCAGTTAGCAAAGCATTCAATATTATGGTCGCGATCCTGGACGGACCAGATACTGATAGTGGGACAAGCTTTGAAGCGGGCTTGAGAATCGGAAGCGGAGGATTGGTTCTAGGAGTATGTACTGAGATCAGGCCTTCTGAAGATGGCCATCTCAACGCAATGTTCCGCGAGCTTACAGATGTCCTCTTCTTTTCAGGTTTAAATGAAAATTACAAGAAACTCTGTGACGAGATAGATCGAAAAATAAGGAAAATCCTTGAGATCTGATCTATCTCCCTTTCGAGGCAACTCACTTGCCTCTTTTTTCTTTAATAAAAAAAGGCCTCTGTGATAATAGAGGCACTGGAAAAAGAACAGATCACTTAGCTTGAGCTACGCGAAACTAAAGAGGTTCAATGGGGCAAATGGTTCTTGCTACACTACAATAATCATGGAATCTACCGGTTCTGATCATTGCCGTGATCATTGCCCCGCGCGCCGCGGCTTGTTCAGAAAACGGCGCAGAAAGTCCACTTACATAAAGCTTTAAAGTGGGCGCCAGATTACGAAGATAGTAGGCAATGGCGTACAGTAAAAACGGTGATCGCTTCAGTCCGCCTGTGATAACGACCTTCTTTATTGTTGGCGCTTCCAGGTCTTGCACTTCCAGAAGCATATCGGCTACCCGTTCTACGATTTCAAAAGCAATCGACTTCTGAATCGCAGCAGCTTGTCTGCTCAATTCCCATTCTGCAAGATGGCCAGGCGTTGTCCCTGGTTTGATTGGCTGCACATCATCAAACCCAACCTTCTGAACGATCAAAGTATCAATCTCTTGATGTGTCATCTCTCGAGCTTGCGGGTGATTTTCTTTCCACTCGTTATACCAGGCAGCACACTGGGCCAGCATATTAAGCAAAAGAGTATGGTCAAAATACTCAAAGGTCAACACCTTACCAGCTAAGCTCGCTCCTGCTCTGGCAATCCTTGTCACTGTACCACTACTGCCCAAAGAAACAACTAATGTAACAAAATCAGCAAGACCAGATCCGCGAGCGCCAGCATCATTGTCGCCAAGACCAGCATGAAAGCTCCAACCAGCCAATCTTTTTTTAACAAGATCCCATAAACCAAAAAGATGTGTAGGCTTTTGAACAACAGCTACAAGTTGACCGCTCTGGATTGGTACTGGGAACCAGAAAGGGTGAAGACCCACAGACCTAAGTACGTCATAAGCGAGCTCTTTGCTGGTCCGCAAAAGCAAAGCATTACTTAAAGCATCTGAAGTGCTTAACCTTGCTTTACCAGTCAATATCAGTCCAATCCAATCGCCCGTGGTCATTATACTGCTCACCGCCCCTTTCAAGTCGGGCAGCTCTTCAAAAAGCCACATTAGTTTGGGCAGAATGAAACGTCTTTCTATCGTGCCCACTTGAGCTTCAAACCCCGCTTCCTGAAGCCTGATTACCTGCTCATCTCCATCTGGATCATCCTCCCGGAACTGCCAACTTAAAGCAGGAACTATCGGCTGATTATCCAAGCCGAGAATAGCAAGATCATGCTGTCTAACTGAAAGGCAGAGATCGCCCTTGTTGGCAAATATGAATCCCTGGCTTTCTAAATCAGCCAGGACTTTTGCGACCATAAACGGCACTAAGTTCAAACAATGGGCTGGCTGGCCAAGGAATAGCATTGCTCCCATCATTGGGGTTGAGGCAAAAACCTCTTCTCCATCAGCAGTTCTACCTACGGCTGCTAAACCAGTTGTTGAAAAATCAAGTCCAATCCACCTAATTTCTTTTTCTGCCATTTTCCTACCTCCTCGTTTTAGAATTAGCAATAACTTACCCTCTCTCGATTATAACAACTATCTAGCATAAACAATAAACTATTTTCTGTAAAGTAAATGAAATGTGCTAGAATAAAAGCATGGTATAAAAAGCATAAAAAGGTATAAAAAGTCAAAACAGGATGAAAAAATCTTTCTTTTATCTAAAAATTGTAATTCTTCTTTTTTTGCTTATTTGGTTTGCCACACTGATCACCCACAAAATCAATCTTTCAACAGCTGATTTGGGAAGACATTTGCAAAATGGAAAAATGGCTCTGCAGGGTGATTTTTCTGTTTTGAAAAAGAATTTCTATTCTTACACCTATCCTGACTATCCTGTGGTCAATCATCACTGGGGGAGCGGTGTTTTGTTTTTTCTGATTCAGAAATTTTCCGGCTTTTCCGGAATTCACCTTTTCTTTATCGCGTTAAACCTTGCAACTTTCTTAATCTTGTTTTGGACAACCCAAAAACAGGCAGGCATTCTGTTTGCTTCCTCTGTGTCTTTACTTGTAATTCCGCTTTTGGCCCAACGTAATGAAGTAAGACCAGAGGTCTTGAGCTATTTCTTTGCTGCTCTATTTTTCTATCTGCTCTGGCGCCATAGAGAAAACGCGCTAAAAGAAAAATGGCTTTTTATTTTACCTGTTCTTATGCTTTTGTGGGTTAATACCCATATCTATTTTATCCTCGGACCAATTTTAATTGCCGCCTTTTTCTTGGAGCGAATAATCAGAAGAAAAAAAATCAAGGCCCTGGGCTTTGTCCTCGTTTTGAGTATTCTGGCTTGTCTTATTAATCCTTTTGGAATCCGAGGAATCACTTGTCCTTTTACGATCTGGAGAAATTACGGCTATCGGCTTGTGGAGAATCAATCATTGGTTTTTTTGGAAAAATTGAATATAATTAATAATCCGAATTTTCTAGTTTTTAAAATAGTATTTTCTCTGCTTGTTTTAAGTTTCATTTTAGTGCTCCTCAAAAACCGACGAAGCTTTCCACTGATCAACCTCTTTTTAGCAATCGGGTTTAGCGCGATGGCCTGGCTTGCTTTGCGCAATTTTACGATCTTTGGTTTTTTCGCTCTGCCGATTATCGCCACCAATCTAAAAACATCCTTTCCAAACAAAATTAAATTTAATTATTCGCCCAACCTGTTTGCATTTCTTTCTTTGGTTATTTTCATTTTTTCGGCTGCTTTCTTTGGCAATGCCCAATATTATTCTTTATATAAAAATAATTTGGGTTTGGGCGCCAGAGCAGGCAACAGCGCTGCTGCCCAATTCTTTCAAGAAGAAAAAATAGCCGGCCCGATTTTTAATAACTATGATCTTGGCGGCTATCTGATTTATTATCTTTATCCCGAAGAGCCGGTCTTTGTTGATAATCGGCCAGAGGCTTATCCCGCTTCCTTTTTCAAAGAAACCTATATCCCGCTCCAGGATGATGAATCCTTTTGGCAGGAACAAAAAGAAGAATACAATTTTAACGCTCTATTCTTCTACTATCACGATGCCACCCCTTGGGGACAAAAATTTCTTATTGCTCGAGTGAATGATTCTGAATGGGTCCCTGTTTTTGTTGATCAGAATAATATCATTTTTGTCAAAAATAATGAGCAAAACCAGAACATTATTCAAAAATATCAAATCCCAAGAGAAAATTTTAGAATAAAAAAGAATTAATGAAACTCTCTATTATCATTCCGGTTTTTAATGAAAAAAGTACAATCGTTGAAATTATTAAGAGGGTTGTGAAGGCAGACGCTTTGGGATACAATAAAGAGATTATTGTGGTTGACGACGGTTCAAACGACGGCACTCTCAAGAAATTAAAAAATCTCAAAACAAAATTTGATTTTTTGCTGCTTCTTTGTTAAAATCTATTTCACCAAGAAGCAATGGCTTTGAAATTGAAGCGGAAATTACAGCCAAAATTTTAAAAAGAGGTATTAAAATCTGCGAAGTGCCGATTTCCTACCATCCGCGCACATTCCGAGAAGGCAAAAAAATCCGCAGCCTGGATGGCATTAAGGGACTTTGGACAATTATTAAATACGCACTATGGACAAAAAAATAAACAAAATAGAAAACAAAAATATCTCCATTTCTGATATGCTTTCTTTGTCAAAGAGATTATATGGAAAACACAAGCACGAATGGCGCAAAATGACTCCTGAAAATAATATCTATTGGATCGCCTGGCTTATCGGCGAAATCGGCGAGGTGATTGATATTATTAAAAAACAGGGGACGCAAAAAATAATGAAGGATCAAAAGACTCGAAAACAGACGCTCCGTGAAATCACTGACTGCTATATGTATCTTGCTGACATCTTAAACCGCTACAAATTCACAGGGGAAGAATTTTCTGATGCTTACTTTCAAAAAATGAAATATAATTTGAAAAGGGATTATAAACGAAATAGATAAGTTTAGTTTGCTATTGCTATATTTTGTGATAAAATAAATGCAGACTAAAAGCCAAGGAGGGAATCCTTGGACTTTTTTAAAAGAAGGCTCTTTATAAAACTTCGACAAATACCACTGGGGGTGATCCATATAATCTATTGTGAGGCAACAACTGTTCTGGGGAACAAAAAAATAGCTCCCGGGATCTATAGGATTAAACTTTTGAATCCTAAAGTTGCCCAAAAAGCAAAGCCTGGCCAATTTGTCACCATCAAATGTTACGGCGGCACTTTCCTTTGGAGACCGTTCAGTATAGGTTTAGTGGAGAAGGAGAAATATATCTATCTCTTCTATAAAGTAGTCGGAAGAGGTACGACCTGGCTATCGCAAGTAAAGAAAGGGGAGATGATTGATGTTCTAGGACCATTGGGTGGTGAGGGATTCACGATTAACCCTGACTTAAAAACGCCCCTCTTGATTGCTGGCGGGATAGGAGTAGCTCCTCTATTCTTTCTTAGCCAAAGACTGGTTGCCCTAAAGAAAAAGATTCATCCCGTATTCTTAATCGGTGCAAACACTGCCCCATCCGTAATTCTGCCGCCGATTGGAAAAAGAACTATCGAGGTCAGAATAGCCACTGAAGACGGCTCTTGCGGCTTTAAGGGGAAAATAACAGAACTCCTCGAAAAAACGATCTTGGAATGTAAGCCAGAAATCATCTATGCAACCGGGCCACGTTTGATGCTCTGGCTAGTAGCTCTGATTACCCAACAACATCAAATCCCTTGCGAGGTTTCTTTAGAAACAACGGTTGCCTGTGGCGTAGGTGCCTGTCTTGGCTGTACTATCTTTACAAAATCAGGCCCCCAGCGGATCTGCAGAGAAGGCCCAATCTTTGATGCAACAAAAGTTCTCTGGGAAGAATATGTCGAACCACATGTATTCGGCTGGAGACCAATATGGAGAAGAGGTGAAGCTATGCGAAGAGGAGAAGAATAAAAAAGCAATACCGCTCAATTTAAACAGTACTGATTTATGAGGAGGAAACCGAAATGGATGCAACTGGAAAAATTTGGGTAGCTTTGGATTGTGATAAAACAAGGGCTCTGGAAATCGCCAACACATTGGGTGATCACCCTGCGCTTGCTGGATTCAAACTCAACCGTCTAGTGGATCAAGAAGTCTTCCGGCTAGATGGAGAGCCAAGACTGTTCGGCGAACTAGGTGCTCGCGGTAAAAAACTTTGGGTTGATCTCAAAATGCACGACATCTCCCGTACAGTGGCAGCAAGAATAGAGCCATACCAAGAATCTGGTCTGGTGCAATATGCCACTGTCATGGCTGACGGTGGAATCCCAATGATGATTGCGGCCCGAGAAGCAGGTGGCGACTCTTTGAATACAATCGCAGTAACCAAACTCACCTCTCTTACAGAGGAACAAATCCACTTAGGCAGTGGTCATCCAGCGAAAGCTGCGGTAATCCAATTAGCTCAATGGGCAGTACTAGCCAAAATCGAATACCTGGTCTGCTCAGGCAATGAACTTGAGGTAATTAAATCACTTTCTTGGTTATCTCACCTTAAATGCTTAATACCGGCAGTTCGACCAAAATGGTATCAAGATAAAACAAGTGACCAGAAACGGGTGATAACACCCGTGGAAGCACTGCAGAAGGGTGCTACCGCCATAATCATGGGCAGCCCAATTGTGAAGGAAGATAATCCTCTGGAGGCTCTCCAAAAAACGGTTGCCGAGATTGAAGCTGCCTAACCAGGATCCGAATCGAAACCCGTGAGTGGACTAATGTTTCCGGATGGTCCACTCACAATCAATTCTGAAAGGATGAAGCAAGAATGGACATTGAAAAAGCAAGGAGACTCCGCACAATGAGGGTAAAAGACATTGGCTCTCTCGAAAACACTTTTCGAAAATGTGAAGGATTGTGGACTTATCATGGCTACGAAAATGAACCGCATATTGTTCTGGCATCAGAAAAACATAGCGACGGATTCGTTCATGTGGGCAGTGTTCTGCAATTCCCAGGGCTGCGGGAAGATATTACAATAATGGCACTTGCGGCGTTGCAGAACCAAGGAATAGCACCATTCGATGTTGATTTCATTGTTGCCTCTAGTAATGCGGCAAGGCCTTTTACCCAAGCTTTAGGATATAAATTGCTCATACCAGATGTCTGGACAGAAAAAATTAATGGAAAGCAAGTCTGGACAGGGAGATTTGAAATCCCTGAAGGCGGAAGAGTGTTCCATGGTGAGGAATTGATTACCACGATAGATACAACACAGAAAGTGCATAAAGCACTATTAGAAGGGAATCCCCATCCCGTTGAGTTTGTGACAATCGATGGTAAACCAGTAGTAATAACCATCGTCCACAGACCAACAGAACTACCCAAAGTCTATCCTGACTTTACGGTGATTTCGCTGATGGAAAAAGCAATTCAGGCCTGGGAACCTGGCGAATGTCCTATCTGCAATTATAAGGAAATAAATTCGCCAGCATTGCCCTTTAAAGCAAACCGAGCTGCTTTTATGGAATTTGAAATGCGGTTTGCTCAAGAAAATCGGTAGAGAGGAAACATTTTCTTCAGGCGTCTGTAATGCACAAACAGCGCCTTTTTTAATCTTTGCTAATATGTTATACTATCAATAGTTATGATTTACCAAAATAACAAACTAAAAAAATGAAAACAAAAAGTATTCTAGCGTTGTTTATGGTGGTTGGGGTTTTGGTGCTTGTAGGCGGAGACTGCACGCCTCAACCCCCAGACAATACCAGCCAACCGCCAACAACGCCTCCCACAACCACCCCTGGTAAAACTCCAGAAGAAGTAGTCAATGAATTTTATGGAGAATACTTGGGCGCTTTGGAGGATATGGCTTCTGGTTTAGGCGGAAACCCTGTGGAAGATTTTATCAAACACGATCTTTTAACCGCGGCCAATCAAGTCGAAATTGAAGCGACAATCGCAAGTATGACCGGCCCAGGCGGCTATGATCCTTTCCTGTGCGCCCAGAACTTCCCGGACAAAAGCTATATTGTCGGCGAACCAACGATTGGCGACGATAACGCGAACTTAACCGTAACTTTCTTTTATGGCGGGAATCCGTCAGAAGTCCCTGTTGTCTTAGCTAAAGAGGGCGGGGAGTGGAAAATTGATGAAATTATCTGCCAGCCACCAGGCCTGGATCAATAAGCCCAAATTACGAAAGATTGTCATTGCGAGCGACCCCGAGTTTATTGAGGGGGAGCGAAGCAATCTCGCGAGGATCCACCTCATTACTCTATGACGAGATTGCTTCGTCGGGCGCTCGCGCGCCTCCTCGCTAATAGACAAGAGACTGTTTCGTAATCCGAAGAATAAAAAGTAAACAAATAAAGAATGAGATAGAAACCGCACCCTTATAAACCCACAAAAAGTTGGGTTTTTTTATTTTAAAAAACCATGCATCAAAGATGAATGGTTTAAAGAACAAGGTATTTACTTCTCACAAGAATTACAAGCTCGTACATGAAAATCATCTGGACTATCATCACGAGCCCAACTTCAAGAAGAGGAACCTTCTTCCGCTTATGATATAAATAGGATCCAACACAAGCAACTATAAAATTAATAACTAACCAACTACTATTACCAGGCAAGAAACTAAAAACTAGAAAGTTATTATTCAAAGCAATGAAGCCGGCTAAAAGTCTATTGCTTCGGTTGATTTTATCACGGAATATATATCTAAAGGAAACGATCAGATAAGTCCAGCCACTTCCAAGTGAAATTCCACCAATGGTTGCCCACAGCCTATATGGCGGCTGTAATTGATACTTGCCCGCAAAGAGAGTGACAACCAATAATGCTAAACAACCAGATACTACACTGCCTACTTCGCGAATATATATCAGATCTTTCATTTTGCAAAAAATCAAAATGGATATCGAGATACTGATCAAAATGATAACCACTCCACTTTGGAAAGCTAAGATAAGATCCAGTTCCTCTGAAGTCTCTTGTATTCCTATAATACAATTCATGTTCATGAGGAATCCCCCAGCAACCATTGCAATGATAACTAATTCTGCTTTAATCAATGTGCGCATAGCTCACTTTCCCTTCCTCTAATGTTCAAAAGAACCCAAGAAATTCAAAAAAAACAAAGCAATTAACAAAGAACTTTCAGAAACTATATTAAAACATGGAATCATTTTTTAATCAAATTTCTTTCCCATAAATAGTTAAATTTGGTATAATAAAATAGACAAATTATCATTATGCGTAAAATAATTTTAGGTTCTAGATCACCAAGACGGAGGGAATTGTTTAAAATTTTAAGTTTGCCTTTTGTTACTGAAGAAAGTGATTATGAAGAAGATTTAACAAAAAAATTAACGCCTAAAAAGCTAGCCGTAACAATGTCCCAAGGCAAAGCTCGCGCTGTTGCTAAAAACAAAAAAGACGCAATTGTGATCGCGGCAGATACTTTGATTGCTTTCCAGAATAAAATCTTGGGCAAACCGCGCTCAAGAAAACACGCTTTTGCCATGCTTTCTAAAATGAGCGGAAGGGTTCATTCTGTAATCACTGGCTATACAATCATTGACACTAAAACCAAAAAAAACTTATCTAAAGCAATCGAGACCAAAGTCTATTTCCGCAAGCTAAAACCTCAAGAGATCAAAAATTATATCAAAACCGACCAACCCTTAGATAAAGCTGGCGCTTACGGTATTCAGGGGCTTGGCCAACTCTTAATTCAAAAAATTGAAGGAGACTATTCTAATGTTGTCGGCCTACCCCTAAGCTCTCTTGTTCAGAGCTTAGAAAAGTTTAATGTTAATGTGTTATGATCTACCAAGATTCTATTTATGGAAAGATAGAAATCAAAAAAAGGATTATTTTGGATCTTATTAAAACCCCGGAACTGCAAAGACTAAAAGGAATCAACCAAATCGGCTATGGTGATTTATACTATGAACTTTCCAATCTTCGCGATCTTGCCTTTGATCCCCTAAAACACAACCGGTTTGAACATTCCATGGGGGTTTATATTTTATTAAAAAATTTTGGCGCGCCGCCACTTGAACAAATCGCGGGTTTGATTCACGATATTTCGCATTCTTGTTTTTCGCATTGCATTGATTTTGTCTTGGGTTCTCAAGAGTCCCAGAAAAACCAATCACACCAAGACGACCTGATGCCGGAGTTTATCAAGAACTCTCAAGTCGCAAAAATTTTGAAAAAAAACAAAATTGATCTTGATTATATCTTAGACGATACCAATTTCCCCTTAAAAGAAAAACTCTTACCTGATCTCTGTGCTGACCGAATTGATTATCTGTTAAGAGACGCTTTTTTCTATAAAATAGCAGGCAAAATTCGAATAGATTATTTTTTGGATAATTTGCGAGTCGAGAATCAACAATGGGTTTTCAGAAATTTTAAAAGCGGTAAAGAATTCGCCAAAATTTTCTACCAAATGAATACCTCTTACTATGCCGCATTCTCTACTGCTGTAATGTTTAAAACTGTTGGGGATTATTTAAAGCACGCGCTCGAAAAAAAATATATAAAAAAAGTAGATTTGTATAAAACAGACCAGGAAGTCTTGAAAAAAATCACGCCTCATTTGAG
>SDBT01003556.1_pt1 | contig 26885 bp, 16 predicted proteins | sample 2277101 | NCBI WGS metagenome assembly SDBT01 (sample SAMN10404973, study PRJNA504765) | marine sediment metagenome | isolation source: marine sediment core GS10_PC15, 103 cmbsf | place: Arctic Ocean: Southern Knipovich Ridge | collected 2010 | reverse complement strand
CGATCTCACGCGGGTCACCGTCCGCGACATCGCCGATTTTCGTGAGCATCTTGCTCGTGTTCGTCGCCAGTCGGTTGCCACGGTGAACAGGGCACTCGTTTCCATCCGTCGTTTCCTGGGGCATCTGGTGCAGTCTGGTGCCCTTCCAGAGAACCCTGCGGAGTCCGTCCGTGAGCTGCGTCGAGTGCCGACCGTACCGAAGGGACTGACAACGGGGCAGGCCCGGAAGATTCTGCGTGAGATTGAGCTTCGTCAGGATCGGCGCGCCGGTGGAATCATCGGGCTGATGCTCTTTGGCGGTCTCCGCGTTAGCGATGTTGTCGGGCTCGACCTCTCGGACGTGACAATCACACCACGGTCAGGCCAGGTCATCTGTCGCCATGGCAAAGGGAACAAGCTACGAATCGTCCCTCTGCCGGTAGAAGCGCGTCGGTTGCTCTCGATCTACTTGGAGTGCCGACCCCCGGTGCAAGCGCGGGCGGTGTTCATCGGCGAACGCGGGCCGTTGACGGACGATGGGGTTCGGGCGATTTGCTCCCGTTACACGGCAATTACGGGAGTAAACTTCACACCGCACACTCTTCGGCACACTTTCGCCCATCGGTTCCTCGGATCGACCAACAACGACATCGTTGCCTTGGCCCAGATTCTTGGGCACGAGAGCCTGAACACGACGGCGATCTACACGAAGAGATCGCAGGATGAACTTCAGCAGCGAGTGGATGAGCTGCGCTACGAGTGACAGGAGCAAGACATGAAATCGTACAAGCAATTTGTCCGTGAAACTGGTCTGCTCGATGGTATGGAACACCTGATAGAGCAGAGTGGATACAGCCGTGAACAGATCCTTGAAATCTTCATCCGCATCCAAGCCGATCAGATACGCGCGTTGCGGGAGGAAATCCAAATGTTGGGTTTCCCAGAACCCGAACCACGGCATGGCTACGGCTGGGGCACACTTGGGATTGCCGCTCTCGCAGGTTTTTGGCTCGGCGGTGGTTTTTCGCGGGATGATCAGTGATGCCCGGAAGTACGTCTGAGCTGCGTTCCGAAACGCAAGAACAGGAGAGTTGCACGACATGCTACGCACGTTGATTCTTACATATTTGGAACTTCTGATTCCTCTGGCACTCATCATCTGGGGGATCGGGATGATCATCTACGGCGTCGTCGGTGGGGCAATCGGCATCATCAGGTCGATTCCCCTGTTCATGCTGGTCGTGTTCGTTTTGGTCTGCCTTTACCTTGTGGTGGCATCGTGACGTGTGCTTTCGCTTGGCACGCCCACCCCCTGCCTACCCCACCGTGGTCAGGGATTTCGGGGCCCAGATCGCTCGCTCGGGAGGTTCTCCGTGCCTAGATTGCGAAGCTGTTCGTCTCCGAGGGGGTGGTCCGGGGGGGTGGGGCAAAATCGTAGGGACTATCGTGGTACGGGGGGTACCCTAAGAGATTCCCTCAGGCACACTCAGCTAATGCTGAAACCAGGTCGGCGGTCAAGTCGAAATGAGCGTCGTGCCTGCCCGGTGACAGGCAACATCGTGATGTAGTCCTATGCGGATCACACAAGGCCCAGGGCTTTGAATGCGGCTACCCTCGGCTCACCGTAAAACACAGGATCGACGTGCTCTACGATATCGCCGCTCACTTCAAGGAAATCTCGCTTGTTCTCTATGGGGATCAAGGCTCGTCGTGCCCCGTTGTCCATCGCGATTTGGAGCGGCTCCGTTAGCGAACGCGCGCGCTTGATATTGCCCTGGATACTCATGTCACCAATCACAAGCGTTGCGGCCATGACTGGCGCTCTGCGAAGCGCTGAGAACGCGGCGACGAAGAACCCGACCCCGAGATCTCCCTCGACCTTGTTGTTGAGCAGATCGATGACTTCGACGTGGAAATCCGAGGTATCTACTTCACGGCCGAGACCGAACTCGACCTTGTGGGCTCGAAGGTAGCCGAAAGCGCGATTGATCGACTCCTTGGTCGCGCCTCTGACACCGCCGGCCGTCTTGAGTTTGGCTGTCCCAGCCGACACACTAACTTCGATTCGATACAACCCGACCTTGCCTTCGTTGCTGACGGCTGCACAGTAAACCGAACCCGGAGCCAGCGGATCCAACGCGATCAGGTCGCGGCCACCTTGCTCCGGGACGCCGACGAAGAACTCTTCGCCGCTATCGCTCCGCTGGTAGCTGAACGACGTATGGTAGTACTCGTAGGAGCCCATCTTCTTGAGCTGCTCCTTGACGCGGCGTCTTCCCTCGATAGCGAATTCCAGCAACTCCTGAAGCTCCTCGACATTTGGCTCGCCATGCGGATACATGATTTTCACGAGCCCGGAGACGGTTCTCCGCACGGCCTTGCGATCACGGGCATTCAAATGGGAGCCGAGAGCGAAGTGGTGATCGATGATCTCCGTGAAGTTGTGCTTGCGGAGGCAGCGGAGGGCTTCGGCCAGGTAGTCCACGACAAACCCGTAGTGGTCGGTGAACAAGTCGTTCCGCATCTTCGGGATTTCCCAGCCGGGCAGGTAGTAGTGGATGCGGTCGATGAAGGCCATGTCGTCTCGAATCACGTCGGGCATGGGCGCAAACAGATGGCCGGTCTGAACCATGACATCGATGGGTTGATTCGTGTTGCCGAAGAACGCGATCCCGGCTTCTCCGCTGTCAGACTCCTTGCCACGTTGGAAAGTACCGGATTCGCAGTACGTCTTGAGTGTCGTGATGACCTCTTTCGGCATTTTCTGGAGATCAGCGACTTCATCAAACGCAACCACGTCCCAGATGGCAACCATCCCCTTTTGCTTGCCGTTCATGTGCCCGAACATGTTTGCCACGGTTGTTGGCCCCGTGAGCAACGCTCCGTAGGGCGACAATTCCTGAATGGCATAAGACTTTCCAGTCCCACGAGGACCAAGTTCGACGAGGTTGTAGTTTCTCTCGGTCAGGAGGATGAGGCGAACCAAGAACAGCATCTTCAAACGGCGATCCATTGCCGTTGGCTCGTAGCCTATGCTGCGAATGATCAGATCGAGCCACTCGTCACTCGTAAACTCGCGCCGGGCCTGCCGATACTCATCCAGGTCGAATGCTGCGATTTGGATGGGCGACAGCTTGTCGATCCAGAATGGGTGTTTGCCCCCGCTATCTTCGTCATACTCGAACCGCACATCCATCTGCGCCCAGACGCCGCCAGTCAGCAGGCGTTCATAATCACGCACGTAGTTGCTCTGGATGTGAAGGTGCTTGTCGCCGAAATTCTTCGCGGTAGCCCAATAATCGGAATCCGTCAGGCGGACGCTGATCTTGTCAATGAAAGTGTGCTTACCATTCTCCTTGACGAGGCTCTGCGCCTTGGTTGCCTCGTCAGCGCGAATGTAATTGGTCGCAAGCGTCTCGTTGACCACCTTGAGGCCCATCTGAATCGCGACCTCATCGGACGACGCGCAGTACTTGCCGAGCAAGAACTCCAGCACGAACGCCGGCACGTTCGCGCCGACCTTCACTCTTCGGACAAGATCCTTGCGAACCACTTTGCCGGAGAATACCTGATTGACCTTGTCGTCCAGCGCGTCACGCGCTGGTACCTGTGTTTCTGCCATCGCTATATCCCCAGCTTCACTGGAACTTCATCCGATTGTGCCAAGACTCTGTCCGTCTTCGGGTCCAGCACGACAATGCGGAGCTTCTCACAATCCTCATTCTGGAGGATCATCGCCACCGACGCCGCCGTACCCGGTTTCAGTCCGACGCACCGAGTGCGTTGGTCGAAATCCGCGTCCAGCGCCATACCTGCTTCGCCCACCTGGACGCCTCCATACAACAGCACCGGGCGAACGACAATCGGCTCATCGCTGAACAAATTGCCGGCGGCGCAAACGGTAACGCCCAATGTGCGGTTCGTGATCTTGTCGGGCACCTTGGAGAGCGTGATCTCGGCCAAGCTCGCCTGTGTCGTTTCGCGCCGAACCATCCTGGCCACCAGGACAGGAACCAGCATCTCCTGGAGGCTCAGGCCACCGTGGTGATATGCGAGGTCTCCGCCTGCCTTGAACACGCCGATGCCCTTTGGAAAGACGAAATCAAGATCGGTCTGGTATCCCAAGTCTGCCCCACTGACGCGAATCGTGCCGTTGGGCGTAGTGCCGCCTCGCCCGATCCAACAACGCCGATGCAACTCGACTTTGTCGCCTCCTGGGCTATCGATTCGGCCCGATTCCTCCTTCACCGACGCGAACAGATGGCCATGATCGGCCGCGATCACGAAGCGCTCGATGCCGAGGTCCGCGAGCTTTCGGACGGCGCGGGCGACGTTGCCAATAGCCGTATCGATCACCTGTCGCGCCAGATGATTGCTGCCCCCCTCACCGATGGAGTCGATCTCTGTTGATCGAACCACCACGAGACGCGCGTCGTCGATCTTCCTCTTCGCCTGACGAGGCGTCATGTCGAGCAGTTTGCCCAGCACCAGCTCCACCATGCCGGGCACCCGTGCCTGGAGGTATCTCTTACGGGCGGGCCAGTCCTTGATCACTGTACCATCGACTTGTGCGGCCAGCTTGCCGCCTTCGTCGATCACATTGAAAGATGCGGAGGCTCCCGGCAGTAGTGCCGCCATGCAGATCGGTGTGATGGTCGGTATCGCCGCGACCGCCGCCTGCAACCTGATCTCATCTGCGTCATTGAGCTGCTCCCGCAATTCGACGCCCATCTCGTAACGCATCGAGTCGATCAGGAAGTACGCGACAGGTTCGGTGCCATCCACGACCTCGCTGTGGACCTGCGTTTGGCAGAACGAACCAGGGATCGTCCAGTGAGCCTGCTCAAGAGCGGCCATGAAGCCCTTGGTCATCCGCCCCAGTGTTTGCTCGTAGTCGCCGCGAACGTGGCTGAGTGCCTCCTCACACTCCGTCTCCTCGGTCATGCTAGCAATGACGGCTTCCAGATTCCGCTGGATGAAGTCCAGCCGGTTCCACCCATCCTCGGCCGTGTACCGCTCGATCCAGTCTTGAGGAGGCGAGCCCTTCGACGGCAGCTCCTTGCGTATCGCCTTGGCCAAGCTGCCGAGTTCGGTCATGAGGCGGCAGGCTTCCCACTGGTTCTGGCGACGAACATCCCGATCCGTCCAGAAGCTCCGGCGGTGGTCATCAACTACCCGTGCTGCCTTGTCGAGCTGGCGATCTGTGATCAATTGCCCCACGTACCGCAATAGCGTCCTCTCCTCGAAGCGGAACGTATCGATCTTGCCAAGCTGCGCCGGAGGGATTGCGGCGTTGCTGAATCCAAACTCCTGCTCTAGCCGGTCCGCGATCCCCACGTAGGCATCACCGTGGCGGAGCCGAAGAGCCTGGGCGACCTTTCGAACAAACTTCGGGTGGTCCTTGGACGGGGGCTTTGGGATCATCGCCACGGCCGTCGGTGGCTCACCTTCAAAGTCGTCGCGGAACTCGCCGATCAGCACGTATCGGATCGTCCTGGTTCTCGCCTCATCGAGATCGAGGTCATCGTCAAGTTGCAGCCCAAGGCGCGATTCGATGAGCTTGAACAGCTCCCCTCGCGCGGATTTCTCGGTGATCTCCGCGTCGGTGCCCGGCTCTGCTATCCAATCAGCCAGTAAAGACGCATTGTCGCTGCGCGCTTTATCGAAGATCACTTTCAGCATCGAGCGCTGCCGGCCGTCGTCCAAATCGAGGAGCCCGACAATGTCCTCGTAGGACCGTTCGCCGTCCAACATCTCGTCGATCTGTCCGTCGCTGTACTGCTGAAGCATCGCGAATCGGGCGATCCGGCCCAGCTGCGGTTCGTAGCATTTCCCGGCCTTTTCAAGCTCCAGCAGCAACGATTCGCTCCGCTCCGGCTTGGCCGTCGGGACGTAAACTAGCAGCGGGTCCGGCGCATCGACACAGAAGTGCGGCTCAACGGCGAACTTCACCTCGAAGAAGGATCCGTGGTAGACGCACAGGCTCGCGTCGATCTCCCCGACCTTGACCGATTCCAGCATGCAGCCCATCGGGTCGCTGCCGCCGTGCAGCTCGCGGATGAATGGCCGAAACTCACCGCGCGGGTCGTACCAAACGACGATGCGCCGCTTCTTCAGGTGGTCGGCGAGCTGCTTATTGATGTATTCGTGAAACGCGTGCATTGCGCTACTGCCTCGTCATTTGGCCTTGGTTCGTCGCCGCGTTGTCCGCTTGCGGCGTTTGCCGCTGCCTGCCGGGGCGGGAGCCTCCAGCAGGCTCTTCAGCGCCGCCTTGACGGCCGGTGCCAAGCGCCGCTCCAGTTCGATCTGCTCTTCCTTGTCGGGCGATTCGAGCCGCCGCCAGTGATCAGCCGCGGGATCTTCGCACCAGAAGTACATTTCCACACCGTGTTTCTTTGCCAGCGCAACGTCCGCCAGGCACTCGTCGATCACGCGGTCCGGCCATAGTTCCAGTGCCAGCGGCAGGTCGTCCAGCTTGCCGCTGTCTAGGCATTGCCAGCGCTCCGCAAGCGGCTCGTCACACTCCGCGAAGGCGGCCTTGAACTCGTCAACAAGATCGGGGCACCCGGCAGCCTCGTGCTTCCGCGCCAACCGCGAGAGCGCCGATTTCGTGAGCGACTTCGGCAGATCGATTTCGGGAAAATTGGCCAGATGAGGCGCGGTCTCGCACTTCATGATGACGCGCAGCGGCCATAGCATCAGGGCCAGCCGGGTGTGGTCGAACGCGCCTTCGTCGAGCTGCCGCCAGATGTCTCGGCAACTGCTCTTGCCGGCCTCCTTCTCCACGAAATCAGCAACCACCCGCTTCAGTTCCTCGCGGGTATCGCTCTTCCGGCGACTCTTCTGTCCCGCGATTTCCGCTTGAGGCTCGTCGAGCAGCCGCCACCGCCTGTTCTCCTGTACCCAGAATCGTGACTCCACCCCGTGGGCGATGGCCAGGCTGGCGTCGGTGCGGCACTTTGGCACGACGCGCTCCGGCCACAGGTGCATGGCCAGGTGTGCCCAGTCGTAATCACCGGCGACGAGCTTGTCCCAGCACGCCTTGCACTCCTTCTGCCAAGCCTTGTGCTGCGGCACGAGCCGCCAGAGCGGGGCGAAGTTGATGATCACGCCGTCGTTGAGGTCGGGATTCCACAACGGGGCAATCCGCTCGATCTCCTCGGCGAAGGTCTTCAGCTCGGCGACGAACGTCTCCTGCTGGTCGATCTCGCTCCGCTGCGACCGCGTCGGCTCTGGCCCGGCGTCGGTCCGTAGCCGATCGAGCTTCCGCTGCTCGTGGTCGAGCTTCGGCTTCACGTGGTCGTTGAGCGCCGTGTAGAGCGTGTCCGGTGTGAAGCGGTGGTAGTAAAGCCAGACGGAATAGCTGGCCGGCTGCGTGGCGAGTTGCCAGTAAATAGGTGCCTTTCGGCGGCTCTTCGAATAACGTTTGATGTGCGTATCGAAGAAGGATCTCCGGAACCACCCGCGTACCCCATCCGTGGAACAACCGAGAAGGCCAGGCAGCTCACGCCAGACCGCCTCCGCCTCAGCCCAGACGGCATTCGCACTATTGCGGACTTGCTGGGCAACGTCGTTCGGATGACCGCGGTCATCCACAAGCACATCGGGGCGATCACGATCTCCACACGATGACCGTGCGGCAGCGGGTGGGCTGGACGGTAACGGGGCCAGGAGATCTGGAAGCTCGGCCCCGGCGGATTGTGACGAGACGTACTCATGATCCCATCTGCCGACAGCGCATCCAAACAAGTAGGACACCCAGGAAACCGCATTCTCCCGAAGGGTCTCTTCGGGCAGAATCCCAGCTAGCCGCCGCGCCTGCACAATCTGGTCTACTGTCGCTGATTTCAGAAGAGCAATGGCCTCGTATCGGCGATCCGTGAGATAAGCTAGCTTGGTAGTCTGCCTGCTATAGCCCACTTGCTCTGCCACCAAGTTGACCAGACGATCCAGGGGCATCTGGAACAGAGCGTCGAGATCGTCCGTGTCTTCGACCGCACCCAATTCACTCGTATGGGCACCATATGTTTGGGCCACAGAGCTGCGATGCTTTGGATTGAGTCCATACAATGCGAAGGCCAGCGATTCGGAACGAGCCGTCAGCCCCTCGATCAGTACCAAGATATCTTCGTAAGCGATCATCCGGGATCTTACCCAGTCCCGAATGCTCCGGTCGTTATTGGGCGACAATCCAGAGAAGATTCGACTTGTTTCTTCGTGTTGCCATCTGCCTTGGACCAAGCGCGCGCACTCTCTGCCAATTTCAGCCAATTCCTCTCCTTGAGCATTCTCCAGCGATGGCACCGCGCACTTATTCAAGATGCCTGCCTTGTAGTGGCGAGCTGCACTTCCGGAGTGGACAGCGTCACCACCGCCAACATACATCTCAATCATTATCCGGACAAGCCGGGTATACGCAAGGGCTAATAGTGCAAAGCATTTGCCTTCCGAGAAGGGAAGAATTGCAGGCCCGGCAATGCTGAAGACAGTTTCGCGTGGAAGGACTCGTGGAGAGAACTCACTTGTCGTCCGTTCTGGATATGTCAAACCTGGAAGCCCATACATGTCTGCCGACGATGCGCGCTTGGTCCAGCTATGTCGCTGCTCGATAAACGCCCGCATCTCGGCGGCGTTGTTGCCCCAGTTCACAGTTAGATGAATGTCGTCGTAGAAGGGGGAGTACTCACCCCCCTTAGCGAAGTACCTCCAACGCTCAGGAATGCTGGTGGGATCGCACTCCCAGGCCAGCCGAAGAAAGCGAAAATCATCGTCTGTCTGAAGGCCAACGCGGGCTTCAGCAGCCCCCGACAACATCGGGGGGTGATGGAGCAGATGGCTTACGAAATCGGGCTGCAACCAGTATGCGATCGGAACCCCCGGAATGCGGGTTAGAGCTGAAAGCTCCCACACGCTAGCAAGTCCCTGCGGGCAACCGTTGACGGCACTTGCAAGTGCGCGGCCCTTGTCGCTATGGTTCAGAACGCCGCATGCCCAGAAGGAATCAGTTGCCGGAGACTTCCCTGCAACATAGGCTGCCGCCTCGACGAGAGCGTCATCCAGGACCCCGTGCCCCAGATCCGCAAGGAAGCACAAACGAGCCTCTGAGAAGAACACAGACATGCGCCAACGCACCAGCGAGGACACGAAGAGTCCGAGGCGTGAAGCGATTTGTCCCACTAACCCATCGAGCGTTGTCAACTGTAACGCCCTATCGAAGAAAGCAGCGTAAAGGTCTGCCTTTGCATCAGGATACTGGCCATCGACCAGTTTGCGAGCGGGAATGGCCACATCGCCAAACGGAGGATTCATAAGAGCAACATCGTAGCGTTTGCGGCAGAGATCGATGAAGGCGAAACCGGCGGCGGCGTCGTCGGCGAAGAGGGCACGCCGATAGGCCGCGCCGTTCGCTCGCGATTCGGAAAACTCTCGCAGGGCAGTAATGGTCTGGGACTCTGCTTCCTGCCAGAACTGGTCGTCCGTGATCCCTGACAAGTCGAAGACTAGTTGCTCGACCTTCGGCCGATCGTCAGCGAAGAGCAGCATTTGCTCATTCTTCGGTTCGCTGACCCACTGCTCGCGGGCCTTGGCTATCGCGTCGCGCAGCTCCTCTTCGATCTTCAGCAGGCTGCCAGCCTCGCCCGCGAGCTGCATTTTGTCGAATATTACCTCGACGAGCTGACCCAGCAGTGGTGGCTGGAGCTTGGCAGTGAATTCCCTGAGCAGGTCCTTCTCGCCCGGCATCGGCTCGGCTACAACGATGTTCGTCTTGCGGATCGCCGGCCGGATGGCGCGGTCGAGTCCGAACTCGTTGAACGCCCACTGGGCCCGCATCCACAGCGCAAACGCGGCGATCTGGGCGCAACGCGAATCGATGTCGATGCCGTGCAGGTTGTGCCGTAGGATCAAGCTCGGCACGGCCTCGCGCAGGGCTTCGATGGTCGCGTAATCTTCGCGGATCGTTCTGCCCGTGATCTCCGACTTCGGCGACTGCTCGTCGCGCCATGCTTCTTCGTAAACCGTCAACAGCAGGTCGAAGCAGTACAGCAGGAAGTGCCCCGAGCCGCACGCCGGGTCGAGTATCTTCAGGTCGCGCGGGTCTTTCTTGGCGCGGAAGGGGATATGTACCGGCTGCTTGAGCAACTCCTCCTGGCTCGCGTCTTCCTTGTTCATCGCCGCCACGCGATCGCGCAGCACCGCCATGATCTGATCGATCTGGGCTTGCAGGGATTCAAGTGTCCCCTCGCAGAACCGTTCCTTGCGACAGAACAGGAACAACAGGTCGAGCAGCTCCTGCGTCTTCAGTTTCGCCGTGGACTCTTTGGATTCGAGCTTGGTCAGCCGCTGCTCGACCCAGGCGTTGCATTGCTCACCGGCCTCGCCGGCGCGGCGGTAGCCGTTGACCGTGTGGGCCAGCGCCTGGATGTCCGGTTCGGCATCGGCTTGGCCCTGAAGCCACTGCGCGGCGGCTTTCTGGTCGTCGGATTCGGCTTCTTCGAGGAAGACCTCATCTGGCCGACGGACGAGGTAGCGGCACTCCTCCGTCAACCGCGTGTCGCCCTGGCGCATCTCGTACCAGATGCGGCCGAGCGTGTTGTCGGTCAGGAACTCGACTACGTAGCGCGGCGTGAAGAACTGGTTGCGGACGGCCAGTTCGCGGCTGTTGCGCGGGGCCTGCGACTCCTCCCGCATCTTCTTTCGCTCTTCGCCGCTGTTGAAGTACTGATAGACCCAGCCGATGGTCTCGTCCTGGCCCCAGACGCCGGCCAGCTCGGGCTGGTTGAGGATGGCGAGCAGGTCGGTCAACGCCTGGCGGCGCGGCCAGAGCAGGCTGGCCGGGTCGCGTCGGTCGAAGAGCACCTTGACCTCGATGCTCAGCTCATCAAACAAGCACTCCAGGTAGAGCCGGTAGCCGTCATCGGGCAGTTCCGACATGCCGGGAGCCAGCCCGGTGAATTCCTTGAAACCGCTGGACTGATCGCCCTTGGAAACACACTGCTGCACCAGGTCGCGGGCTTCGAGCATCTTCAGGGCGACGAAGCGGTTGAGGAAGGTAAAGGCGGCCTCGCGCACGTATTCGTCCACGGCCTCCGCCGGCTTCTTGCCGCCGGCCTTGATGTGCTCGATGGCATCCACCAGCTTGCCGCGAACAAGGCGCTCACGATCATCGAGGTGCTTTCCGGGCTTGGGCTGAATGGTCCCGTCGGGCAGGATGTCATAGGTGCCCTCAAGCTGCTCGGCGAACTCATGTTCGAGCAGCCCGCGAGCATCCTGCGTGGCCTTCTGAAGCTTGTTTCTGAGTTTGTCGTCCACTTGTGCCGCCGCCCTATTTCAAGAAGACCTTCTTGCCCTCGCCGATGTGCTTGGCGCATTCCTCACGGAGCCCCGTCAAGGCGCTGTCGAGCTGCTCCTCGGTCTCGACGCCGTCGGAGAAGTAGCTCGTCGCGTTGACCTGCACCAACCGGCCGCCTTCCACCGCCCGACGCACCTGCGAGATGGCGTCTTCGAGGCGCTTCGGACACGCATCCGTGTCGGCACGGAGCTGCGGGATGGGTGTCGTCTTCGCGACCTCCGTCCCGGCGCGACTGGCTAACGGCTCGGCTATGCGCTCCTGCTGGTCCGCCTCGATCTGCTCCCATCCCGCTGTCGCCTTGAGCTTCGTTACGGCATCGCCGTAGGCGTCGGCACGGGCTCTTGCGGCTTCGTCAAACCGCTGGACGTATGCCTGCTGAATCGCGCTGGAATGCTGGTCGATCTTCGGCAACTCTTGGAAGAACGTCTCGCGCTTCAGCAGATCCGCGAGTTCGTCCGCCGTCTGTGTCACCTGCTCATCAACGTCGGACTCGCCCACAAGGAACGCCCACTGGCGCTCAAGCGTCAGACGCGCGGTCTTGATGCCGTGCAACGATGGCCCGGTCAGCGCAACCGACAGCTCCTTCGCGCGTTTGATCGCCTCTTTGATTTCCGCATGGGAGCCGTTGAAGTTGAGGATGGTGTTCTCCTCGTTGGCGGTGCGGATGCCGCGCATGTGCTCGATGGCTTCAGCAAGAACATCGACACCGGGAAGCTGGTTGGTCTTGAGCACAGTCTCCTGCTCGCGAACGGCATCCTCATGGCAGGCAACCTCGTCACGGATCGCCCGGGCCACAGCGCCCTGCACCAACTCAGGGATCTCGCGACCGAAGACGTTCTTGAACGCCTCCGCCGCCTTGACGAGTTCCTGAAAACCGAGGCTCTGCTTGGGACGAAACGATGCACCGCGGAAAAGGTTGTTGTTGCCGAAGACGTTCTTTGCCTCAACGCTCATCGCGGACTCGATGGTCTGGCCCTTGCTGGTCACGTCGATCTTGCCGGCGCGGAGCAGGCACAGGACGAACAGCCTGGCGGCATCGAACCCCCAGCCGTAGGGCTCCTTGCCGAACTCGTCCGCCAGCGTCTTGCCTGTTGCCGCCTTTCCGTAGCTGTAGTGGCTATCAACGCGGGAGAAGACCTCCTTGAGCGGCCCCGAATCGAGTTCAAAGACCGGCTTGCCCCCTTCATCCTTGAGCAACTTCAGTGTGGAGAATACCGGCGTGAGCCCGTGGAGATTCTCGCTTGTCGTCAGAATGTCCACGTCCTTTTTCTGAACCCGTGCGGCGGCTAGGTCGAATTGATCGAAGACAGTCGGCAACGCCTCGCCCAGCAGACGCGAGACGGTCCTGGCCAGATCGGTTGATCCCTCGTCGGGGCTGCGGTCGTTGCCCCGGAAGAAAACCGTGCCGTTGAGGGCGGCGCGAAGCATGAGGCGCTTGAGTTCGTCGCGTTTGGAGGTCAGCCGGCGCTTCTCCTCGGAGACGAGACTCATTTCTGGCTTGGTCTGAGCGCCGCGTTCCTTACGGGTGAGCATTTCATCCGACCGGAATACCTCGACCGTGGCCCGGTCAATTTGGTCATCGAGGGCAACAACCCAGAAGATGTCCTTGTCTTCCGTCTGGCTACGCGACCTCGCCTCCTTGATGCGATCGTCCAACCCCTTGCCGGCTTCGGCCAGATAGAGCTGAATTGCGATATCACCCGGAACGCGCGGACGACCGTTGAGATGCAACCCGGCCTTGAACGGCTTCGTCTCCATCAGGTTGTGAGAAGGCTGCGGCTGCCACAGCCCTTCGATGACTTTACCGTGGATGCGGTTCACATCTGCGGGCTTCGCTGACAGACCGGCTCGTTGTTTCTCCCAATCGTCTTCGGCGGGCGTGGGGATGCGGTAGCCGCTGTCACCCTTGCGAACCTTGTGGGCTTTTTCCAGTTGATCGAGCGCTTCCTTGACCTCCGACAGCAGCGAGTCCCCATCGACGGACTCGTGGAGCGCCATTGCGATATTCTCAGCAGTGCGGTGGATACTCTGCACGAACTGCAACAGGCAGATTGACTTGGCGACGGCCTGAGCACGCGGATGCTGGACTTCGGTGGCGATGCGTTCGATCTTGTCGCGGATTTCGCTCTCGATGTTTCCCTTGACGAGGTCGTAGATGTGCTCGATGGTGGCGAGTTTGCCCACGTCTTCGTCGCCAAGGGCAACACCGGGGTTGATCAGAAGTTGCTGCGCGAGCTTGATGATCGTTCGATTGGCCCCGCCGACATGCTTGCTTGCGCCGCCCTGAGTACGGAGCCCCGAAACGACCTGGATGATGAGATCCACTTGATAGGGCAGCAATGGGTAAAGTGCAATGAAACTCTCGCCGGTGAGTTCTGGCAGCTTGATGTCTGCGGTGAGCTGCGTATGCGCGATCAGCCGGCCTCTGTTTTCGTCGAACAGCTTCCGCAGCGTTTTTTCGGCATCGGCGTTCTTTGAGAGGACGCGTTTGCTCGTTACTTCGGAGATGTCCGACGGCTCCAGATGAACCTGAAGTTCGCGTGGGAAGCGGTCCATCAGCCGCGCGAGTTCTACGCGCTTGTCGTCGATGCCGCCCACGACATCGCTCAACCGTTCCTGGGAGGTCACAACGATCCACAGCTTGCCGCGACCCACTCGCCCGATGGCCTGGACGATGCCTTGCAGGTCCAGCATTTTCTGAACGTCGCGGGCGACAAACTGGCCAACCTCGTCAATGACGAAGACAAGGCTCTGATCGGGGAATCTTCTGTCCATCAGCTTCCGAGATCGCTCAGCCAAGATGTTCGCCGTCAATTCAGCGCGTGACTTGGCAGCCTTCACCCAGGAGTCCGCGGCTGGAAATGTTTCCGGTTCCATCTCGTGCATGACACGGCTCGCCTGTCCGAGCGCGAAGGCGACCTTGCCCTTCTCGGCGTCCCAGTCTTTCTCGAATGATCCGTTGTAGGTCTGTTTGAATTCGTCGAGCCGATCCTCTTCCTCCAACGTGATTTCCAGCTCAGCCAGGTCCAGATCGCGTGCGTACCCGAGACGCTCCAGCAATTCACGGTACATGATCTCCGTGAGCATCTGGTTGCCGCTTCGGATGCCACGGTCGGTGGAGAGATCGAAGACCACGGATTTGGTCGGTATGCGCTCACCAATGTTCTTGAGAACGACCTCGATTCGATTGTCGCCAGCCGTCGATGCAAACCGGGCTGCCGCACCCTTGCCGTTCAGCTCGTGGTTCTCCAGTACCAACCCGAGCATCTTCGCGAAACTCGACTTGCCCGAGCCAAAGAAACCCGAGACCCAAACGCCTATTCCTTCGTGCGGCTTGTTTGGCGTCTCGAAGTACCGCTCAAGGATCGACGTGTAGAAGCGCCGAATGGAGTCGGTTGCGACGTACTCGTCGATCTCGGAAACGAGGATTTCGTGGTCGGTCTGATCGACCTTGATGACTTCCTCGATGCGACGATTCACGTCACTGGCAAAGAGCTGTTTGATCTTCTTCGACATCGTTTTTCACCGCATTCAGAAAATCATTGGACGGTAATTGTGCTCGGCATCCAGTACGCCCATGAACCGGAGCCCGGCTGCGCCATCCAATTCGCCGGGGAAAAAGAGCACGCTGGGGACGACGACCTTTCCCTTGAGCTGCTCCAGCAGGGACGAGGTTCGGTACATGGGAAACAACGCCCCCGCGCGCACAATGAAAGCAATGTCCTTGAGCGGATCGGGATCGGCCGGCATGCACTCCACGACGAGCCCATCCAGTGGCTTGTATTTGCTCAGAACCCCGTGAACTTGATCGACTGCCTGATCCAGGCCAATCGTCTTCTCCGCGTCCACCAATTCGTTGGGCGGAGATTCTGTCTCCAGTGCGGCACGGAGGCGCTCCGCAAGGCTGATTATCGTGACTCGTTTGCCGCGTTGTTCCAATCGCGTCTTCAGGAGAGCAAGCTCTTGACGAAGGCAGAACTCATCCTCCGGGGGATAGCGGAAGACCGCATATGGCATGTCGTGGTACGCACTGATCGATTCGCGCGGATCTTCCTTCCCAAGTAGGGGTTCGAGTTTGGTTGTCAGCCGCTCTTTCCAATTGCTCATGCGAGAAGCCTCTTTGCGTACTCGGCCGCCGATCCACAAGGCAGCTCCAATTGCACAAGGCTGCCCGCCGCCTCGTATTGCAGCTTGCGGAACTGATGCAGCCTCAAGAGTTCGGCCTCGACATCCTGTCGTGACATCAGAAACATCCGCCAGTCCGGGCAGTCGATGACCTTGGCCGCGTTCTTCAGTTCGTCCATCATCGCGTGCAGGACGTACATGAAACTGCCTTCTCGCAGGTGATACGCGCCAAACTCCCGGGCGACGGAACCTCGAAGGAGCCCGAAATCCGTGGCGATCTTCAACAAGCCCGCAGCAACGCGCTTCGATGTACTCTCGCTCCATTGCGCGGCGACCTCGACGTTCTTCGTGGTCAACTCACCAAGATAGGCCAGCACGTCATTTGCGCGGAGACGATGCGTGGAATCCTGGAACTTCGGAAAGAGCCAGTTGATCAGAAAATCGCGGAGAAGAAATTCGTCCCGTGTCATGTGCCAGATCATCAAGGGCTTCCATTCCTCAATGCCGCAACCGCCGGCGGCTAACTCGATCAGGGCTCGATCGCGATGGTCGGGGTCAAAGCGTCGCTGGATGACGAACACGACATCACGCAACCAGTTCTCGCTCTTGGCTCCGATGTGGTTGGTTCGCTTCAACTCCTCCAGGTTCGCTGTTACGGAGAGGGCCAAGTCCCAACTGCGAAAGGCGGCATACGTCTCGGGGATAAGCGCCCCCTTGATGATCGTAAAGGAAGAGACAACGTTGGATCGAGCCACAGCAGTCATTCGTCCTCGATCCTCGCATACGGGATGGCGGGCTGTCCCGGCTCCCCACGAAAGAACCCCGCCGCCAATATCGTGAGCGTGTTCTTGGACAGCTCTTGCGTTCGCGGCAACGGGACGGCACGATTGCCGGCAGCCCGCCGGAGCCTCTTCACCTCGTCGATCTCCTCGTCGCTGATCACCTCAAGGTCGCGCATCGTCGTCAGCAAATCACCGCCATCAACCTTTGCGAGCTTCTCGAAGAAGAGGTTCCAGTCGCCAGGTTCTTCTGTCCAGATGGGCCACATCGACTCGAAGCGATCCTCAAGTTCTGTCGGCAGTTTCCAGAGTGTGACGGCGTCCGGTGGATCGAATACCTCGCGGCATCGGTTAGCGGCAACGGAGAAGACGATGCGGGCCTGGGCAAAGTGGTGCGACTTGGGGAACCCTCGTTTGAGCGCCATCGCTCCGAGCCGACCGAGCAATCCCTTCGTGTTCCACCAGCGTGCGTTGTCCATCTCGCCGACGCGGGCCACGAGGAGCCTGAGTCTCATCAAGTGAACGAGGACGTTGTCGTCGATGGCGGCAATCACCTTCTGATCTCCAATCAGCGGACGTTTGGTTGTGCTTCCGGCTTCGATTCCTTGAACCAGGATGCAAGTCACTCTCGCAAGTACGGGCTGTAGCCGGTGATCGAATGCCGCCGAGCCTTGAGCTTCCAAGCCCGGTCCCATCGCCGCAACGCATCTTCGCTGACGCCGAACGACTCAGCCGTCTAGCCCACCACCACAGGCACTTGGTGAGTCCGGCCACCCTGAGACGAGCGGCTGCCTCATCGAGCATCACGAGCCCGCTGGCCATCACCAGCAAGCTTACCCTTATTGACGGAAAACACAAGCCGCCCAGCACGTGCCCAAGGGAGCCCTTCACGGCCTTCACGAATCCGCCCAACCGTGCCCGATCAGTGGTGTCCACCCCCATGCGGTTGAAACCTAGCCCGCCCCCGGCAATCGCCCGGGGCCCCGGAGGTTCCACATGAGCAAGAATCGTGAGACGGCGAAAGCGGTGGTGGTCGTGGTTGCCTTGATCTTCGTGGCCTCCCTGTGGTCGCGGTCAGTGGCGGACGACGGACACGACGGTCCAGACAAGAAGACGGCCTTGATGAAGGCCATCGAACGCCGCATGACGAATCTGGAGAAAGTCGTTGGTCCAACTCCGACTCCTGTCGCGGGACGGATCGACGTTCTCGAAAAGGGGCTGCGCGATCTGACGTTGGCGATGGGTGGAACGGCTTGGTCCAGCGTTCAGGGCAATCTCCGTGAAGCAAAGAAGAAGCTTGCTGAGGCGACCCGCATCCACCGACAGCAGGATGAGGATCTCCGCCAACTCAAGCAGGTGGACAAGAGATTGGAGCGGATTGGAAATGACCCCGTCAAGCTTCATCGTGCCGTGGACGGGATGGATCGGCGGCTGCATTGGGTTGAATCACGGTCGTAACGACAAGACGAGAGTCAAATCCCTAGTCGTCATTCTGCTGCTCTGTTGCTACACTCTGGCGACGCCACGAATGGACAGCCTTTTCGACAGCCTCAATCCGTGCCAGCCCGACACCAACGACGGCGCGTACCCTTGCTGATGCCAAGGGGCTCAGCCGTATCACGAGCCGCCAGATGCTCGCTGACCCTCATCGCTCCTGAGAGCCGGATAGTCAGTATTGTGCCGCATAGCAGATGAAATGGCCAGGCTCAGGAGTCTCCTGCGATTCGTATGAGTGGCGAGAGGGCCAGCCAGATCAGGTGTTTCTTGACAGGAAAGAGGATTTCTGGCCGGTCTAACGGTGGTCGGTACTTCGGAGCGTGAGCGGGGTGCCCGATGAACCCGAGAGGTCGGACGCCTGCCCAGACGATTCTGGCTGACGCTCAGCGTATAACCGCAATTGTCTCACCACACGCTAACCTCTTGCGTGGCAAGGAGTTAGAGGTGCCAGCAAAGAAGCCTCATAGTTTTTTGTCGACACTTTGGGGTTTGTTGTTAACATTGGCGGTCTTTTGCTTCACCAGAGAGGATCAGGTGCCCATCCACGCTTTAGCTGTCAGACTTTACTTCCTGCGGTCATGGAAGGAAGATTGGCGCGATCAATCAAAACGACCACCCGGTTCGGCGCATCGAAACACCTGGAGTGTGCTGATCTCGGCTCTGCCTCGCCAAACTTGATCGACGAGTGACAAGATGATCGACTTTACCGAGCTACCGACTGGTGAATCATTCGAAGACCTGATCCAAGAACTTCTTCATCTAAAGCGCCTACACCCGCGTCGGGCGGGAAGAGGACCGGATCGCGGTCGGGATTTTCTGATCAAAGAGCACATTGAGGGGTCCGTTACACACTCAACAGAGCGCCGATGGGTTGTCCAATGTAAGCACCGCGCACGCTCCAACCGGGCAATTTCTGAGAGTGATATTGGGATGATTCCCGCCATAGTCGCTAAACACAAGGCCCATGGCTATCTTCTCATTACGTCTACTCGTATCACGATCAACCTTCAGGAGAGCATCGACGCACTAAACGATTCACCAGAAGGCACCTTAGTGGTTCAGTATTGGACCTGCTTGGAACTCGAACGTGAGCTGGCCAATTTCCCGTCCCTCGTACGCCGGTATTTCCCCACCAGTTACTCCCGCTCTCCGCTTGCCCTCCCAGGATGGGAGTCACTGCTCGAAACGTGCGCCAACTGTGTGACCCGCGAGATTAACGCCTCCGTCGGACAAAAGTACATACGCGATCTCTATGTCGAGAGACAGCTAAGATCACCCATCAACGCTTTCATCGCCAACCAGACTGCATCGCTGAAGAATGTCGCGGCCCTGGTTGGAGCTACCGAGAAGGCGCATGCTCAACTGGACACCCTGTTCTCTGAGTCCACCAAGACACTCGCATCTTCCCTGAAGGCAACGTGTCGCACCACGTACCCCCACATATTGGATCAGATAGACGTTCGTCCTATATCCGATGTGCAGGCATCCCTTGAAGCACGCATATTGGAGGACTCAGGTCGCCACAGTTCCTCTCGTCGCAAGACTGAGGAAGGCCCGGACGAGTCCAAGGACTTACTAGCCGCGCTTGCATTGGTTAAGAAGCTATCGAGAATACAAGAGCTCGTGTGCAGCCACAAGGAAGCGCTGCGACGGGCAATGTTGTCGGTAAGTGAGATGAGGAAGCAGCTTGCGACATGCGAGTATCCCAACTTGACGTATTCGCACGGCAATGCTGTGTCTGATGTCGCATCGACACTGTTAGCACTGATAGAACCGATGCGCTCCGTCGTTGATCTTCCCAAAGAAGTGGTCGGTCTTCCTCGCCAGACCGAGGAGTACTTCAAGCAGTTGCGCCACCGCATTGATGCAATCAACGGCAAATGGGGCCTTGTCCATCGCGATGTCCGCCCCGCTTACCTAGTTGTGGATAGAGCTGGTGGCGGAAAGACGAATCTAGTGTGTCGACTTGCAGAGGAGATCTCCAAGAAGACGCTGTGTTTCTTCTTTAGCGGACAGTCGATTATTGACTCAAGACCGAGCTCTATCACTGATTACATCGATCACACGTATCCTCTATTGCGCGACAGCGACAGCACGTTGAGTGTTGCCATGAAATGGTCAAGGGCTACTGGCAATCCGCTCATATTCGTAGTCGATGCCATAAACGAGAGCACCGATGCGCCGCGCTTCAATGAACTGCTCAAACAGCTCATTAAGCAGCTATACGCAGTGCCGGTGAAGTTCATCATCACGTGTCGGGACGTCTACTGGAAGTACTTCGAGGACGAGTTCTGGGACGAACATGCAGAGATTGCGCGGGATTCCCTTTACACCTTCAGCGCAAGCGAAAACCGGCGCGTGTTACCCTTGTATCTCAGGCATTATCATATTGACGGCCGTGTCCACGGCCCGGCCAAGGAGCAACTACGCCATCCACTGCTGCTACGTTTCTTTTGTGAAGCTTACAAGGGTGAGTCGCACGAGAGTCCCTCTGATAAAGGGTCAGTTCGCGACATACGCCTGAAAAGGCTGTTCGATGATTATGCAACCTCGAAGTTTCGGCAGATTAGGAAGCGAATGGGTCTCAAAGATGTCCGTGAGATCCAGGACTACCTGTATATGATTGCACAGCTCATTCTGGACTGTGACTCCGGTGTGATTCCATCAGCCGGTATTGCATCGGAGGCGCGGAAGCGCTTCGGCGCAACCAGCATTACTGAGATGTCCTCAATGTACATGCAACTCACGGACGAGGACATCATGATCGAACAGAGGCCAGTCGGATCAGAATACGTGCTTCATACGGCATTCGTTTACGACGAATTCATGGAGTATACAATTGCGAAGAGCCTTTATATCGACGTTGCCAAGGACGTGACTCCGAGAAGTCAGGGCCATGTTGCACGAGCAAACAGCGAAGTGGATGCTTTATTGTCACGGCGCGGCAGGTTCATTTCAGTTGACGGAACAGTCGAGTATTTCTTGACGTTTGTGGCAGAAGGTGACCCGCTGGCAGCTGAAGCTGTGGTAGGTCGCCTGGTTGTCACGGGGAACTCAACCATCGCGTGCAGGGCCGTTAGCAAGTGGTCGCGAGATCTCGTAACGGAGAATATTCTTGATCAAGTTCTGAAGATACACGCGGATCCGGCAGCCGAAAAGGAGGCGGAAGCTCTGGCGTGGAGGATACTTGAGGTGAGCTGCGAAGATTATCCAGAGAAGGCACTGGGGTACGCCATGGGTCTTCCTAATACACATTCTAGACGCCCCAGGAGTATTTATGCGTTCATTGGCCGCGCCTGCAAGACTGTTGAGGATCCTGCCCAGATTGAGGAATGTGTGCGATGGTTGGTAAACTCAATGGCGTCAAGCAGATTCCTGACGTGGGAGTCTGAGAGCAGCGACCTACGATCTGGAATCAAGACGCTACGGATTCTTGTCGAGAAGCTCTGCGGCCCTTTATCTGCTCGTGGAAAGACTCGAATATGGAGGGTAGTAAAGCAGACGTTGCACAAATGTAGGAACATGGAAGGCGCGGCTCTGTGTCACAACCTCAGAGGGATTTGGGAGAAAGTAAAGAACCGTAGCGCGAGTTGGCAGTCATTTGAAGCAGTGTGGCTCTCGATGCCGTGATGTGGTTAGATTCCGACTGGAGTCGTATCGGGACGTTACGCTGAACGTCGGACGGCCATTGGCCACCGGACCTGTTCAGTGAGGGCGACATTCGATCCACTCCTTGATCAGCTTCGTGGCTAGGCAATCATCCTCGTTGTAAAGCACGCTATCATCCAAATACTGCCGCTCCCCCGTATCCAGCCAAAGACGATACCACAACATGCTCTGCGTCGCACTCGACTTCGGATTCCTGTACTTGAAGCCCAGCCACCTCGAAACCGGCTTCAGCCCGTAGCCCTCAACCGGCAACACGAACGCGTCCTTCAACACCCGGTGCAGATCGATGAAACGTCCCATCAAGGCGTCCCGCGTGATCGGCTGGTCGGGATACCGCTCGAACAGCCTCGTAACACGAGTCCGCTCGTAAGAATGATAATGGTAGATGGGGGCATCCGGATGCTGCTTGAGGATCTCGGCAACCTCCGTGATGAAGCTCCCGAACGCCTGACCCTCGTCCTCTGGCCGGTCCGCAAGAAACGCCAGGTATCGAGGCTCCTTGCCGCGTTCAACGATGAGCAGCCCGTGCAAGTAGTCCATGTCCAGGTTCGGCTCGCCTTCGATGTCGTAGAATAGCTCGATTGGGCTCTCGGGCAGCCGAGCTTCTCCCACCGGCACAACCGTTCCCGTTGCCTGGGATTCAGCCTGCACCACGAGTCGCTTCGCAGATTCACTCCCGATCCCACGGATTTCCGTGAGCCTCTCGGGATCAGCCGTGGTCAGATCATCAACGGTTAGGATGCCCAGTTCTGTCAGGGCCGGTTTGGTGGCTCGTCGCAGGTCTGCCACGAGCGTCACATCGTTGCGATCCTTGGCTTCCTTCGAGCACACGTCGTGCCAGGCGCATTCCCCGCAGCCGGAGAAAATCGCCAAGTCGGTTGTCAGCCTGTGATCCACGATGGCGATTGCCTCGGCCAGCCGCCGCTCGAACTCCGGCCACGCCGCGTCAAGGTCGATGCTCTCTTCCGTTTCATCGGCGAGCACGACCGTGGCCGTTTCGGGTCGATGCCCTTGAATCTGGTCGAGCAACATGGCGTAGAAGGAAACCTGAAGAATGTGAAAGGGCTTGACTGATCGGCTGATCTTGATCTCCTGCGGCTCGTAGAACCAGCTTCCGAGGAGGGATTCCCCTCCCTTCTTGACCAGCAGGTCGGGCACGCCCACGAACAGGCCAGCCTTGAGCACCCCTTGATAGATGAGGGGCGTGCCCTCCGTCATCAGTTGGATCGTCGCGGCGGCTCCTGCATCGAGATCACCTTCGGGGTAATCTGGCTGGACGTAGTCCTTCCCCGCGATAAACTCATGTTCGAAGCGTTTGCCTTCATCGAGGAGATACTGCTCGAATTCGCCGAGATCGGTCTTGAGGGTGGGGTCGCCGTGGTGGTCGAGGAACAGGCTGTGGGGGCAGTGCAGGAGGGATCGGAACGACGAGGCTGACAGGGAGAGGGACATCGCATTTCCATGATAAAGGCACACATATCTGCCCGCCAAGCCCAAATCCCGTGAAGTCCACGGTTCCGCCTGGTTCAAGTGGCACAAAGAGGGTATGCTCAGCCTCACCTGATTTGGAGAACATGAACCACACACACGATCCAATCCGGCAAGCAGAGTTCCTCCAGCAGTCGCTTTCCCCAGCGAAGATGCCGGTTGGCCTGTTTCTCGGGGCAGGCTGCCCGCTCTCGATCCGTGTGCCTAGCGGGGACGGTGAAGATACTCGTCCCCTGATCCCAGACGTTCAGGGCCTCACAAGCGAAGTGTGTGATGAGCTTGCCAAGAGCAAGGAGTCTGACGGCCCCCTCTCCGAGATTCGAGCGCAACTCGATGCTGACGGCAAGCGCCGGGGCAACATCGAGGACATCCTCAGCCACGTGCGGGCTTTGCAGCATGCGGCAGGCACCGGGGAGGTCCGTGGCTTGTCGGCAAGCCAACTAAGCCAGCTTGATGACGCTATCTGCAAGGTGATTTATTCGCGTGTGCATGTACGACTGCCGTCGCGCGACACCTCGTATCATCGTATGGCGAGTTGGATGGGGGCAATCGAGCGAGGGCATCCGATGGAAGTGTTCACGCCGAATTACGATTTGCTGATCGAACAATCTCTGGAGGAGTCCGGAGTCCCGTACTTCGACGGATTCGTCGGCTCCGACCGGACGTTCTTCGATCCTCCTTCCATGGAGCTTGACGAGCTGCCTGCGCGGTGGGCTCGGTTGTGGAAACTACACGGCTCAATCAACTGGAGGCAAGACAAGAATGGGACGGTCTCTCGCGGCGAGAGCTTCGAGGGATACGAACGGCGGTTGATCCATCCGTCTCACCTCAAGTTTGACGAGAGCCGCCGAATGCCGTATCTGGCCATGATCGACCGATTGCGAGCCTTCCTGAGGCGTTCCCCCGCAGTATTGGTGGTCTGTGGGTATTCGTTCAGCGATCAGCACCTAAACGAGGTGCTCCTCCAGGGGCTTCAAGGCAACCCTAGCGCGATCTGTTTCGCCCTCTTGTACAGCCGCCTTGAGAAACATCCCAAAGCCGCAGCGCTCGCAGAGCGAAGGGCGAATCTGAGCTTGCTTGCCCGCGACGGAGCCGTCATCGGCACACGGATGGGTTTGTGGAAGGTCCGAGACGAGTTCGACGGCGCTCGCCAGCCAACTGCTGTAAGATTCACGGCGGGGAGTGAGGGCGGCGACAGCACATGCGAGTTCCAACTCGGGGACTTCGCGAGGTTTGCTGAGTTTCTCTCCGATCAGATTGGCGCGGCCCACGTCGCTACGAGGGGAACTGATGCCCGCTGACCCAACGCTCTTGGGCACGGTGGAAAACGTGAGTGGCCCAACCGTCAGCGTTCGGCTGGACCGGAGCACCGTTTCCGGCCTGAGCTTCATCGACGGACGGGGCTATCGCATTGGACAAGTCGGCAGCTTTGTTCGCATTCCCATGGGATATGTGGATGTCTTTGGTGTTGTCTCGCAGGTCGGTGCCGGTGCTGTTCCGGAGAGCCTGCAAGAACAAGAACCTTACGGTAATCGTTGGCTGACAGTGCAGCTTGTAGGTGAGGGGCGTCGCGGTAGTCAGTTTGAGCGAGGAATCTCACAGTTCCCGACTATCGACGACAAGGTTCACCTCGTGGTAGAGGACGATCTCGACCGCATCTATGGGCGAAGTGATGCAACGAACTTCGTTTCCGTTGGTCACTTGGCTAGTGCAGAGTCGATTCCCGCTCTCATCGACATCAATAAGCTCCTGACTCGCCACAGCGCGATTGTGGGAACAACGGGAGCGGGCAAGTCTACGACCGTCTCAAGTCTCCTCATGTCGATGTCCGATCCGCGCCACTATCCATCCGCACGCATTGTGGTCATCGATATTCATGGTGAATACGCGAGGGCCCTTGGCGAACGTGCCTCGGTGTTCCGCGTCAGTCCGGATCAGGAACGGGGACAGAAGCCACTGCAAATCCCATACTGGGCGATGACATTTGATGAGTTCGTTTCCGTCGCGTTTCGTGGTCTGGACGATCCTGGCCGGGCAGCCGTACTTGAGAGAATCATGAAGCTCAAAGCGGCTGCGCTGAAGGTGCAGGAACGTCCTGGCGTGACTGTGGGCACGCTGACAGTGGACTCGCCCATTCCATTCAGTATTCACAAGCTGTGGTTCGACTTGCACTGTGAAATGCATGCCACCCACATCGAGGAGAAGGGTGTTCCGCAATCACGAGACACCTGGGCACTGGAAACCGACGAAAAGGGGGCTCCGGTCGAACCCGGAGATGCCATGGGCATGAAGGCTCCGCGATTCCGTCCGCCAAAGGACGCGAAGGATGACCCGGAGAAGATACGGCTGAGTCGATCAAGCCTCAATATTGGTCGTCCTCTTGAGAATCTGGCGGCTAAGTTACGTGATCCACGCTTCGATTTTCTGTTCCGCCCCGGCCCATGGCTACACGCCGTTGATGGCAAGATCGCCGCAGACCTAGATTCTCTGCTTGAGGGCTGGATCGGGGACGCGACTCCGGTGACGATTCTGGATTTGTCTGGGATTCCGCCCTCAGTGCTTAGCGATCTCGTGGGGGCGTTGCTGCGTATCATCTACGATGCCATATTCTGGGCGCGGAATCTCCCCGAGGGAGGCCGCGAACGACCTCTACTGGTCGTTCTTGAAGAGGCACACGCATACCTCGGGCAAGACGAATCTGGACCGGCTGCCCTCGCGGTGCGTCGCATCGTCAAAGAGGGGCGCAAGTACGGCATCGGGATCATGTTGGTCAGCCAGCGACCTGCCGAGCTTGACACGACAATCCTATCTCAGTGCGGCACCGTGATCGCCATGCGTCTTGCCAATGCCACCGACCGTGGGCACGTAAAAGCGGCTGCCACCGACAATCTGGAAGGTCTGTTCTCCACCTTGCCGGTTCTTAGGACAGGCGAAGCAATAATCCTTGGCGAAGCGGTTAGTCTGCCCATGCGGGCATTGATTACACCGCCACCGAAAGACAGACGACCCGACAGTGAGGATCCGATGGTCATCGTGCGTCAACATCCAGACGGTGGTTACGATGCTCCAGGGGGATGGAACCAAATCCGTGATCCCGGAGACTATGCCGAGGTCGTCGAGCTTTGGCGAAGACAGGATCCACGAGCAAGACGTACAGTGCAACCCGATCACGACAACGACAGCGAATCTAGTTAATCGAGGGTGATACCATGAACCGCGAGTCTGTCACATCGTCGAATCTTTCGTCAATCGGCTATGACTCGGCAACTCAGACGCTCGAAGTCGAATTCTCAAATGGCGCTGTTTATCAGTATTTCGACGTGCCATCTACAGTCCATGAAGAGCTCATGAATGCAGGTTCTCATGGCAGCTATCTCAATCAGAATATCAAGGGCTCCTACCGGTACGCGCGAGTCTAGCTCATGATCGATTGGGCACTCTGGTCGTGCAGGAACAGGGCGTGGCGGCAGTGCAGGAGGGATCGGAGGGACGAGGCTGATAGCTGACGAGCGATCACTTCGATATTATAGCCGAACAGAATCTCCCGCCAAGCCTTGATGGCTCTCAATACTCTTGGTCCTGCGGTGGTCGCTTGGCTCCGGGGGAATGGAGTGGGTAGTTTCCTCTCGTCCGTTACCGAACGCCATCGTGCTGGCCAATGCGGCTCCACAGGAAAGGCTTCCATTTCCCCGCGAAAACTGGAGCAACTGCCCCGAACGAGATCCCCTCGTCGAGATCCGTAACACCTGCCGCCTCTGGACGCGACGGACTTCATCATGCCGTCAGGATCAATCGGCGTCGGCGGGCCTGCTCTGGATTGCCACCAGGCTGCACACGAGACGCACCAGCGAGCGGTATTGGTCGGGGGCGGCTAAAAGCTACTTCTTCCTGCCCAGACCGAGCAGGGCACAGGTCGCTCACCACCCGACCGCGCCGACAGCGACCGCCATCATACCGAGGACAGGCAGCGCAACGCGCGGCCAGCCCTCCATCGTGGT